>Ga0210059_1004985_pt1 | contig 21363 bp, 17 predicted proteins | sample Ectturendosymbi2_FD_188042 | JGI IMG/M metagenome (GOLD analysis project Ga0210059, IMG submission 188042) | Ecteinascidia turbinata endosymbiont from Florida, USA - Sample 2 (SPAdes) (version 2) | ecosystem: Host-associated > Tunicates > Ascidians > Unclassified | place: Key West, Florida...
CTATAGAGCCTTTGATTGACTTGCTAGCACATCTGTGGCCACAATTATGGGCCAAAAAACAAGTTTTTGGCCTACCGGTAATTCCTAACTTTTCAGAAAAAGCATAATTTGCCCTTTCAGGCCAAACTTTGGCCGGCCATAACTCGGCAGCAGATAGAGCTAGAGAGCTGTTCAAACCCTGTAATGACTAGTGGCGTCGTATAGTTTAAAATAAAAAATAATTTTTATATTTGGATTGGGGGTTTCGGGCCAATTAGATCATGATGGGGGTATGATTTTTAGTTAATTATATGACGTCATCATCCGATCCCACGCGCTAATATGTTGGCTCGAAGTATTTTTGGATCGTAGGCTAAAATAAGCGTGTTTAGAGCCCTTGATTGATTTTCTAGCGTTTCTGGTTCAAAAGTTATGCCAAAAATGTTCCAAATATGTCAGGAATATCCGAGGGGATTAGCAGGGATTAGTGGGGATTTCCCTATTTGATATTCTACCATTTTTGTCATAACGTATCAACAAGAAACGCTAGGATGTCCATTAAACCCTCTAGAAGCTGGTACTATAGCCTAGAATGCATTTAAATTTCGCGCGGTTTCGCGCCAGTGATTCGGCTCGATTTACTCCCACGGGACGTTGACGTCATGGATTGTTTTGATAGACCTGTCAAAACATCCTGTGGCTTTGTAAACATGTCCAGAAAAGCCCGGAATCGCATGGTGAATTTTTTTTTCAGTCTATACTACAAGTCTTTCCCAGAGCGGATTTGAACAGCTATCTAGCTCGATCCGCTGGCGCCTGTTGGCCATATAGAAAAGGGGGTTTTTCCACCACAGACTAAGGTTTGTGGGTGCTGAAATTTTTACCAGTTTTTGGTGTTTTGTCCACAATTTCCGCTACAGATATGTTAGAAAGTCATTCAAGGGCTCTAAAGACGCGGATTTTTGCCTAGTTTCCAAAAAAATCTTGAGCCGAAGAGAATGGCCCAATGGGTTGGGGCTAAGGGCCGGCCAAAGGTGCCTAAAAAAAGCAAAAATACCCCCACTTCTGGCGGTCCCCCCAGAGAACCTCAAACCTAAAACGAAAAAATTTTTTTTTCGATTTCGACTTGAAGACTTGCAGAATCCGTGGAGGGTTTGAACAGCTCTCTAGCTCTAGCGGCTGGCGATTTATGACCAAAAAATTTCGAGCCAATTTATTGGCTCGCGCGGTCGTTAAAGGCAGGGGTCGGCAACCTACGGCACGCGTGTCACACTTGGCCCGCCAAGCAGATTTCTAATGGCACGCAGATGCTCCATGTTATACCTATCAATTTTGTTAAAACATTGACCTTGACTTGTATGAAATTACGTATGCTGTTGACACACTGAATGCTTCAAAATCTTATAAGTCGGCACACAGTTAGCAAAAGGCTACCGATCCCTGGTTTAAATTTCCAACCCTAAAAGCTTTTATATTTACGAAGTAGCAAATATAGTTCCCGAGAAGTTGAATTTTATTTCACTAATAACGAAAGAGAAATAATGTAAGTTTCATGGTGCACACCAAACTTACAAACCTGTTGAAACTGTTCCTTTGAAAAAGACAAGACTCCTCCCACTGTCATTCCACAGCACAAAGCATGATACCGAAATTTGTCTACTGCACAAGACAAGTGTAGGATATCTTTGGAGTTAGGAAAACATCTAAGAAAACAGAATTCTTTTCAAAATTATACAGCACTAACTGTTTCATAATGAAAAGTTTCTTAAATCAAAGCAGTAACCAAAAAATGTTCTCAAGTTACCAAATGAAAATATGCTGTTTGTCAATAGGTATGAAAATGTAGCTTTTATATCTCCAACCTATTGCAAAATTGTGTTTGTCTGAATCCTACAAATACTACTTCGATCCTAAAATAAATGTTTATATTACATCTGAAAACATTTTTAACATTTTCATTGAATGTATAGTGGTTTTATTGATAATCGATCCACTGAGGTTATTTTTATTCCATCGGGAGTAAACTGGAATTACTGACAAATCTCAACGTGTGGAAACAGAACACAGCTATTTCTTGAATTCCAAGTTGCACGTTTTTACAGAAGATGGACGATGATTTTCAGAAACAAGAAGAATTAACATTTTGGCAATTCCTGCTGTGATACCTGCTATACGGAGAGCGGTAAAAAATTTAAAGCGTTCATAGCACATGTCAATTCTTCGATGGATTATGATAAGTAACTTTTAAAAAAGCCATTCGAACCTAAAGGCTTTTCAGAGCAACTAAAGCAACTATTGTTCATGCGGTGGCAAGGAAAAATGAAATCAATATACTTGTAGATATTTTTGTCGTTCTCCAGCAGCATGTCGACGTCATGGAATATGTAGCAATCAAAATTAACTCCACTTGCATTGCTGGCATATTGGCATCCAGTATTCATAAGTCGTCCTTTGTTGAAAATATCATTTCCAAGTTGCTCAACAACAAACATTTGATACCTGGGTTGAAAAATAAGCAGCACAAGGTTGTTCATGTGTTGTTTACGCGAGGAGGGTTGCCCTCAGTTCAACTTGCGTTTTGAAAACAGGTTTTGTTGTTTCCTATCTTTTCTTACAATTGATAATGCCGCGTAAATTAAACAATAAAAGAGTACAGAAATGCTAACACAGCGTTTTACAAAGTAATAGTCATCTGGTACACGTAGTCGACACTGAAGCGGAACAAACACTGAGACAAAACACCAGCAACCACTGCCTTCGGTCAGGGTTAAACAGAAACGTTGCATTGAGAGAGAAAATAAAGACTCATAATTTGCATCAGACAATTGAAGTGAGCTTATAAAAACGTTGGATGATAATGTGCATTGTTTTAACAAAGCCAATTGTTTCTAATCAAGGCATCAAATGTCCTGACGGAATAGGTACATCTTCAGGTGGCAAAATCTTACGTTTCTGGGGATGTAATGCAAAAGTCGATAGGCTTTGCTTTAGGCAGCGGGAAGCATTTACTAGGAAACTGAGTGTTCCTGCACCATATTTGGAAGGGATAGGTATGCAATAGACACGCAGTTGAAAACACTCTGTTTCGTCCAGCGGTTCCCAAACCAAAATCTGAGCTTGAGGAACGTCTCGGGACCCAAGCAAGCCCGTAGCCAGGTTTTACGGTTTGGAGGGGTAAAACACATTTTAAGGGTGGCAAGGTTTTTATTTTTATTACACAATTGAAACAAGATTTTCTGGGCACAAAAAATTTGGGGGGACAAAAAAATGTTGGGGCCACTGCACAAGAATGCCCCCTGTGGCTGAGGGTCAGGACCCAACCATAAAACAACATATTTTATTATAAGCATAATCATCATTTCGGTGCAATTGGTGAAATTGAAGTTTCTCAAGACGACTTCAATGCAGATTCCGATCTTGTGAATTTAATGGACATGTCGTTGCCAGGATCAGGGCGATTGCGAGCCTTGGTTTTGATGACCGTCCGTGCCGAACATGCTTGCAGAGATACGTGCTTGCAAACGGAAGCAGAAAGGTTATGACATTGTCGCCCATTCTTCGTTCTCTTTTCTGACAGAAGACCAAAACTAGCTCCGTCCACTGTGCCGCCTTGTTCATGCGGGTCACCACTTGTTTTTTGTATTTGCTGAAAGGTCAGCGATGCGGCTTATGACTGTGTTGCAGAACAGCAAGGTGGACTGGATTTTTCGAGGCCGCGCCGTCGCCCGAGAATCTGGCTATGTCGACGGCTGCGGGCGAAAAATTCTCCGATTGTGTGCGTCTTCATCTTCCTTACTATGCGTGGCAAAACCAGGTACGATGCCAGGGTGACTTCCTTGACGGCTTAAACTACTTTAGCATTTCACTGATCTATTTGCCTGCTCGTTCTGTCCGTTTTATAAAGATTTTCACCGACAATGAACTATTTGCATTGAACCACAAATATTAACCTTTTATAACATTCTAATACAATTAACCGTTCAAGCAAACGCAGTAAAAAGAATAAGCATATTATCTGGTGTTGATTTGCAAGCTACAAATGAACATATTTTACAAGCAAAGTGTCAAGAATAAGGAGTATCCTTTTTGCCAGTTCAAATTGTATCTAATTAAGTGCTTCAATAAGATGATGAAACAGCAATATTGTACATCAGTGCCATGGTTGCTGTATGTCTACTACCATCACATCAAGATATGATACTTTTCTATTCAATACTAGCTGGGACCTCTGACATTTTTTCTTTAGAATCCCATTGTCACAACGTCGCTGATTTAAAATGTTCCCCACTTTTAGAGCAAACCCTGGATCTGATGAATCCAAACTATTGTAAATGAGTTTCCCTATGTGACTGCAATAAATATTTCAAAATCAGAAACATGAACTCAAGCAACTGCCTAAGACATATATTTGACTTGCAGTTGTATTTGCTGGATTGGAAGCACTTCTGCCCAATTACAGTTATAAGGTGTGATTACAGTTGTGTAAGGAAATGCATTGGCCCTAGGGGCGAATCCCGGTGGGGGATTGGGGCGATCATTCCCCTTAAAACATACGAAGGTAACTTCATTCACCATGATTTTGTACAATTAAGTAAAAGGAATTGGGGATACAAGGCCATTTCGCCGTCCATTTTTTTGTCACAGAAGTGTTTTGAAGTAAACTTTGTCTCTCTTACAGTAGCGAACCCGTCATGAAACTTAACTTCCAAATATTACTGAAATCGTCCCGCCTAAACTTTCTGGCTGGATCTGCCCCTGACAGGCGCATCAGCTTTTTTCCATGGGTGTTAATCACGGGAAGCATTTAGTTAAAGGAAATATTTGATTCAATCAGTTTTGTGAGTACTACTTGACATTTTGTTAAAATTAGTGTTTTTGTTAATTTGCAGCAGGGTCTCCAAACTTTTTTGCCAGAAGGCCACATAGGCTATTACACATTAGTTCGAGGGCTGGGTTTCTCACGAAAGGTGATTGCTTCGGGATATGTTAAATTCTTCCAAATCAACAAATGAAATATCATTTTTTCATTATTGACAAAATGCTTCGCGGGCCGGATGAAATGGATTCGCGGGCCGGATTTCGCCCGCAGGTCGTATAGTTTGGAGACACTGGTTTACAGAATGCCGACCATAACAATGCACAAAACAAAGGACATGCTTATTGTTCGTGTTGACGCCATTTTTTTAGCAGTCATTGCCATGAACGAAATGAAGATATACTGAAAAACACATTCACCCATTTCGTATGTGGCCTATCCGAACTATGACACGTGTACAGGATTCGACACGCTGCGTTTGATTTTCCGCTCCACTGCACCGCGTCACAAAAGCACTTTATACTGCTGACCATGTCATTCACGCTGATGGTTTCTGTCCATGTAATCGTGGCCTTTCTTTAGTTTTCATTGATCTTGGCTTCGCTTTCGGAAGTGTGTTCGGAAGCCACAGTGCTTTCAGAAATTCTAAACAGAGATCATTGCTGGGGTGTAGACTGTTAGCCAGCGTTAGTTGCGCCGAGCTCGATCTTCTTGGTTTGTTGACTTTCTTTACTTCCGCTCACCAGTCCTATCATTAAGCCGTTTGCTTTCTTTGAATCGTTTTGCAGTTGCGTTGAATCTGCAATTCAAGCGTATCAGTGGCTGAACACAGCGCATTGAAGTGTTTCAAATGCCGCAAATTCCAGATTTCACTGAAAATCTGCAGCCTTATCATATACGGAACTAATTGGAATTTTTGATTGTATATTTTTCGTCATTAGATTGATTGTACTTAATTTTACATTAGTTTCATTGCATGTTAACCCACAAATGGAGGTTGAAAAGAATAAATGGAATGGATTCAGATTTCATCAATAAATACTGTATGATGGCATGCGTTAGAGTTTTCGTTCGAAACAAAGCAAATAAAAAAACCAAAAAAAATAATCAGTCGGTCTCGTGATTTCGTGCCATCCTGTAACTGCTGTGCATGTCATAAGCCTTGGGCTTTTGCCACACTCGACAAGCAGCTTTTCTTCGGAAAAGACAGATGGGAAATGTATTGGTTAGCTCTGGACAAATAAAGCAAATACCTGAGAAACGGTTTTGTCAATGTTGGAAAGGATGAAACACCTCCGCAAACAAGCGCGTTTCTAATCCTGTTGTGACGCAACAAATGCGCCCTTGCTGGAATAGACTTAAATGTAGTGGCTGATATTTGCTCCTGTGAAGTTAGCACCCTGCTGGAAAACGTTTAACATGTTTTCTGGTAACAACAAACAAAATCAGGAGATATGTGTCATTATTTCTGAGACAGATGAAAGCAGAGCTTCAGTCTTGCATGCTTTCTAAATATGGAGATATCACCTCCACTGTGTACCATGGGAAGATGAACAATAATGTACTGCACAAATACATAGTATAATGCACAAGACATTAGGTGATAACGCTAATGAAACACCGCAAGCGGTTTACTCTGTCTGTATAATGAACGACAATACACAGAGCCGATAAAATTGACCAAATGGCTAAGAATACCCTTAAAGGACTTTCACACAAACAAGGCTATTACATAGGTATCAAAACATATCGGCTTCGACTGCTTTGAATACCTGTGTTCTCTACAAGGAGAATGATAACATTTCTAACAGAGACTTTATCCCAAAATTGAGTGAAGAGTTCCCTATGCGGGTCTAGGACATTTCAGCGATGCCGTTTCGGAGACGGGACGTTTCGGCGATGGTGGTCGGAAATGTTTCGTACGAAAAAAAATGTGTTTTTGACATACAATAGAATTGCCCAATAACGTCACTTTAAGTGACGGAAAAAATGCGTCACTATGGGCGAAGTGACAATATAGCCGAAGTCGTTATAACCGAACTGTAATGCACGAAAAAGATAGGGATTCTGCCGAATCCGATGAAAAAGCGTCGGGGCGAACTGTCGTTATAGCCGAAATCGTTACGGGCGAATTCTACTGTACTTCGAAAGTTAGACTACAAAGGATGTTTTTTTGACCTAAAGCTAAACCCTAAACCTGAACCATAAAATTAAAAACAAAATGTTTTCAGTAAGTACATAAAAAGCGCTCCCATCAAAAGTATCATGTCTTATAACCGATTTGTCGACGAAACGCCCATCGCCAAAACATCCTTCGACGAAACGGCATCGCCGAATTGTCCCATTCCGGCCTGAGCCACAAATACAGAAGCCAATTGGCTTTCCGGGCTAACCATCTGTTGCCATCAGCAACGAAGACGAAAGACAGCCAAACATTTTCTTCCAAGTAAAGATTTTGTGCAAGAGACACGGCTCTGTAAGCGTGTGCACGTGGTGTCAAAAGAACTATTTTGAACTTGCATTGCACCAGTCAAGTGTCTGCAAAACCTTCACTGTATAGCCGAGGTGACTTGAATCGATTATTCAATTGTACTGTGCCAGGAAAGAAACTCCTGTGAGTGTGACTGTGAGCATTTGCCTGAAATGGAATTGCAAGGCGCAAATATTTAATTAGCACAAAACTGAAGTGGAAGGGGTGCTAAGCAAATATGTGACAACCGTTACCTCCATGCCTAGAAGTTAAAGCTCAGCATTACAAAAGCAGTGTCGGCAGTCTTCTACCTCAACAACAAGAAAGTTTAACGTGAGCTGAAAGTCAGCTACAACAACGAAACCCTGCCCTTTTTCCCTGAACCCAAATACCGCGGAGGATCCTTGGAGAGGACGGTCACGTGTCGCTGACACCTCTAGTCACTTCGAAAAAAGCTGGCATCACGCGTCGCACTCTTGTGACGGCTTTCTGGCTGGGTTGATGATCAACAACGTTGCGAATAGCTCCTGTTGCCCTAGTCCATTCAACAGGAGGTACTGCTCTCCTGCCTGGTACCGCAGTGCTCTCATCCGCCTCATTCACCTTGTCACGAACGACGCCTTGCGAATTGTGACGGGATGCCTGCGTCATGCACCAGCGGACAATTTTCCTATCCTCGCGGACATCCAACTTGTTGACCATCGTCTCGAAGGAGCCACGTTGTTTCTAGCACGCCTTGCCATGGAACCTGGATTTCTGCTCCACTCAGCTCTCACCCGTCCATCGATAGGGAGAGCACGGCATCCCAAATCAAGACACCCAGTTGTATCCACCGCACAATAACTCACCAGTTCATCTGACAACAACAATTACAGAAGCCCGGCGCTCTGGGCGAATCACCGATGGAATGCAGAGTGGGCGGAGAACACTACAAGAATCCGTACTTTCATCCCCGGCACTGGCACTCACCGTCCTGGAATGACCCTGCCAAGAAGAGCCTGGGTCCGGCTTAACCGCCTCCGCACCGGTGTCGGATGTTTCCGCTCCTGCTTGTACAAATGGGATTTGGCCTCTTCCGCCACTTGTGGGTGTATCGCAGAAGAACAAACCGTCGATCATGTTGCCCTCCAACGTCCAATCTATCAAATTCCCCATGGACTGCATGGCCTGACGGTTCTGTACGATGAGACAACCAAATGGCTGCTCAACATCTGCCACGAAATCTAGTGCGGCCAAGCAGTGGTTTGAACAACTACCTCAAAAGAAGAAGAAGAACCTATCCACTTACACGCACAAATCATGATAGTCATCAGGTACTTGCCACAGTCAGTCATAATAATGTAATCGAGACCGCCACCTTCGAGACAGAGAACAGGTTAAAACTTGGAGGCCGATACTTCATAAAAAATTCCGAGGCCGAGACTCTAGACTTGAAATTCGAGACCGAGACTCGAGACTTCAAAATTTGTGGATTTTGTCGAAATTTGTCATAAAAATGTCGTCATCACATCTAAGGCTAACTTTTTTTCTAATTTCTGCCATTTTTACGACCTGTTTTGGTTGTTTCTTACCTGCATATACAACACACAAAAAACTCGATGAATTATATAGTTTTACTAAGCAATTTTTAGCATTATTCAAGTCTTAAGACAAACGTCTGTGCCCGAGACCTGTAGCTTTCGAGACTGAAACGAGACCTGAAACCTTCGAGACTGAGACTCGCAAAAATTTGTCTCGAGACCGTGACTCGCAAAAATTGGTCTCGAGTCTCGAGACCGAGACCAGCTCCATGTGCAGCAAGTAAGACAGCAAGTAAGACAACGCGCTGGCCAGCCACGGAAGATTGGCAATACCTAACGCGAGTTTAACCACTAGATTACTAAGGCTATATAGCCTTAGACCATGGCAAAATTCGGCCTTCTGCATTTTATTGTTTTTATTGCAAGTAACTACCGAATTATCTCCTAACATTTGTCAAATTTGAAGAAATATCTGTTCAACCTTAAACCTTATCCGACCCTGGCAATACTTTTCAAACTGTACTTCGAAGGTGAGATTACAAAGGATGTTTGTTTGCCCTAAAGCTAAACCCAAACCTGAAGTGAAACACAAAATATTTTGAGTAAGTACATAAAAAGCGGTCCCATCAAAAGTATCATGTCTTATAACCGATATAGCACCCTTAATCCGACCCTGGCAATGCCTTTCAAAAACCGAAATGATTGCTTGAAAATCTGGACCTTTCCGTGGGCCGCAAATCTTCAGCTCCCGGGTCACTTTTGGCCGATGGGCCATGGGTTGCACGCTACTGTTTTAGGGTTTTGAAAAAACAAACATGGTTTCTATTATCTGATGGCTGCTGCTCGAGAACTCCTGTGTATGACAGCGACATCGGCTCCGTCGGAACGAGTCTTTAGTGTCGCAGCCACAATGCTGCGTCGCTCTGAGCCAACTAAAGAAAGTGTCGAACCAACGACTTTCGTTATAAAGCAGTAGAGATTTAACTCAACCAGGTTCAGTCCGCTATTGCAGTCATGAATTCAGCGTTGTATGCGGCGTAATCACCACGTCACATTAGACATTTAGGGGTTGTGTACAGCACGAAACGTGCCAATATTGGCGTGCGAATATTTGCTATTCTCATGCTTATGACTATGAGAATGAATCAACTTTTGGGCATGAACTGAACTTGGATGAACGTTGATTTGAGAAAACGTAATTCGAATTTAGCTCAATTTATGATTTTCGCAAATCCTCTAATTTTAAATCTAATTTGTGATAGCTGAGTTAGCCCCAAATTTGATTCTAATCTAATTTAGAAAAGCTAAAAAAATTCTAGTTGTCCAAGTCTGCTTCGAATGCTGCTATTTCGGGCAAAGCAGATCAAGATGTCTCGTGTCTTTGGCGCATAACGGATCAGGTGTGTTTGGGGTAAAACGGCTTTTCCTGGCATCCACTAGTTGTGTGAAAGTTTTAGAAGCACGTTTGAGGCTATGAGCTTTCAGGGCTTGCACTGATTGCAAAAGATAGGGTCTAGTAAAGCGTCATTTGGAGCCAGAGTGATGTAGAGGGTAGGTGCTTTCAACACTGATTAGCACTCATATGATAATATACTTAACCCCTTTTCCCAAGCCGTGGTACTGGTAGTAACCTAGGAAGACAATAAAACGTGAAACAGTCCTAACGCTAAATTTGGTTAAAAACTACTAGGTTTCGAACGGAAAATGCAACTAAACAACATTTCTTTAAGAATACACTACGTTAAAATGTTGATCTGTTTTGCCCCTAATCAAAATAAACAAAAGTTCATGGAAAAACAAGCGGTTTGGCGTGGCCACAAATTTTTAATTACAAACAACATTTCAAGATTTCTCTTATCACTTTGAAAGTTTCAGCAGTTTGAACGGTTCCACAGTACCCTAATGTTGAAAGAGTTTCATGAGGCCAATGTGAGGACTGTCTCAAAAAAAGTGGTACACTTAACAAAAGGATAAAAAATGCCTTAGAACTACCAACATTTTGAACTTTAAGCCATCTCCCAAGTTTAACAATTCCAACATATTTGTGGTTAAATACCAATCATTTACTAAACTTCCGATAAGATGCCCCGCCTCAAGATAAAACTTGTAAGATAACCAGTAGGCAAAGAAATTCAAATAAGAGTTTTCTTAAAAATGATTAAAGTATACAATTTTATCCTTATCTTTGAAAGTTTCTGCAAATGTCAAAATAGCTATGCAATGTTTTGAAATATTCGGGGGTATCAAATGCCCCGGATATCCCCCATGGCTGCGCGCCTATACAGAAATATATAGGTAGGTTGCTTTTTAATTATTTGATCAAGCAAAATTATTTAATTTCCTTCAACATAGTAAATTCATACCTGAGATGTTGGCGAGATAAGATTGAATGTAAATGTCCGAGAAGTCGACGAAGATGTTGGTCGCGGTCTCGAAAAGGAACAATAATCGCAACAGATAAAGTTGCTTTGCATTTCGTTGGTTCGAACACACTTTTTCCAAACTCGCCAAATGAGCCATTTTGAGTAGAATTCATTGCATCAAAAGCTTCTTCCATTTTGTTGAAGTCAATTTGCAGAGGTCCGTTCAATGACAAATCTTGTTCGTTGCAAGCGCGTTGTTGCTTGCGTTTAGTTTCAACAGTTGAATGGCTTGCATTATGGATTTTTTCGACGTTTGTAGAAATTCGTGAATTTGCATTAAATTTTGCTTTGTGTATGCCATCAAGCAAAAAGAGAGCAGATAGCCCCAACGAAAAGCAAGATAATAACAGCAAAAAAGCTATACAACTCTTCATTGGAGCTTTTCTCATGCGACAATTTTCCTTTTTGCCAACGTGAATTTGAAACGATTTTGATTGAAGAAAACAGATTTTTTTCATATGACAGTAATTGCTCAAATTTGAAAGTACGTTTCTGCTAATTGTATTACGTGATAATTGTATTACGTGTAATGGTCAATACAAACTCGTCGTGTTTGAGATCTGCGCCACTCTAGTCAGTTAAAGAACTGAGATTTTGCAGTGCACAGTATTAGCCGGGCTGTGACTTGAAAACATTTTTACTAGAAAACTAGTTGTTCTGTGTTGTACATATAACCACATTCACTGTTTAATCGCGTTACAGAAAGCCTGCAAAATCCTGAAAATCTGCAGTGTATTACAAGAACTTGAGCATTTCCAAGTAAATCAAAACGCATCTTTCTTCACTGATGCATTAAACTGTTCATTACAGCATAACCTGTTTTCTTGCTGTATTAGGCTACACAATTTTACCTACGTCTTTTACGCATTCGATAAGCAAGCAAATGCCTAGCCATCCGCTGCCAGTATGACATTTTCAAAGCGGAAAGTTCTTTTTGATCAAATATCTTCGCAACGGAATTAATTGCCAAATAATTGTAGATACAATGTGGAGTGGTGGATAAAAATCTAAATTTTGTTACAGAGACAAAACTTCGCAAATGAAGTTTGTCGTTCGTGGCGTACGTTTCGCAGTATTGTAACGTGAACACACGACGCAGATAGTCATTGGGCCGCGTCAACAGGTACAGTAATACATAGAAGTGCAATGGAGACATGTTATGCGTTTACGGAACAAACTTTAGACTTCAGTGAATCAATTCGCAATTGAATATGGTCAAAAGCAGTTTATCGCGTGATAGGTAAACAAAGTCATTCATATACAAAGTGTTTCATTGATTGATATTGCGTTTTTTACACCCGTTACGCAAGCGATGGAAAACAGTGGCCCCTGACCTATTAGACTCCCGCAAAGCCAAAAGTGCAGGCCTGAAAAAATTTCCTGAAAAAGACGTATATTAAAATGGCTTTCGAAAGCAAACGCAATGATCCCTTCATGCGTATATTGCGATGAGAGCAACCACATGCGGTAAAGCGTAATGAGGATGACTTCACTAATATTGAAATTTATGGGCAAATGCTTCGAGTTCGACAATGGGCATTTTTTTAATAAAACTAGCTGGTTTCCAATTCCAGCAGTGGAAAAGGTTTGAAAAAAATTCGTCACCAGTTGCAGTCTTGTTGTGCAGGTTGAGTTGAATGTAACGACGACTCTCAAAATTGTGCATGAACCGTAAAAAAGATTTCATTTTCAACAAACTGTTATTAAGTCGAGAAATGGGTGTAGTCAGTGATCTGGCAAAAATAAGAAAATTATCGCGCAAGCCTAGATCGTTGCTCAGTATCAAAAATGTGAAACGTTGAGCTTATCACGGATATATCAACATCGATATGCAAGCAAAAGAACTGTCAATCATAATGTTTTGAAATCACTGATTTTTACAAAACTCATTTCACAAAACACCTATTACACACGCACATCATTTCACGAAATGTTTATGAAGGTATTAAAACCCTACGCGAGGCGGGTTGCGGGTATTTGAATTTGTGGGCGGGTGCGGGAACCTTCAGAGAAATATGGCATAACTGGTGATTTTCCTGCCTCTGTTTATATCATACTCAGTCTGCTTAATTTCAACCGAATCATCAGAACGTGCCTCTGTTTTCAAAAATGTGTAATAGCTGAAAGTGAAATTGTGGTTGCTTCTAAAGTTTTTGCTTTTTTGAAAAAAATCTCTTAGAAATTATAAATAGCACTACTTTTACTTGTGTTTGTTTTGTGGTTTTGATATCACAGTACATGTCCATCGTATTTATATTTTCAAACATTTTCATTTACAAAACTAAAATAACTAAATAAAATCGGAAACGATTCCCAGTGAAATATAATAAAGCCCCCTCAAACCTTCATTCATTCATGTTTTCAACTTTTGCTTGTTATGTCTTATTCGAATAAGAGTTGAAGGTGCCTGCTGAGTGGGCACTATAGTTACCGTTTTGATCGTCAGAGTCTAATTTTTGCCTTTAAAATGTTTTTATTTGATAGATCTTGTTTTGCAGACTAAAATATCTTTGATTGCTTCATTGTGACATCACAAAACGTTTTTCACACGCAACCTTTCTCCAACATTAATTGCCCTTAGTATCGTGGTCATAATTGATGTTTGAACTTGAAATACGCCCACTGTTTGAAATTTTTTAACACAAAGTGCTTATTTTGCAGTCTATGGAAGATGATAGGTTTGTCTGAAATGGATTAAAATGGTGTACGTTTTTGCTTGAGCAAGCCGCATCATTTGTTATTTCAGACAGCTATTTAATGCTACTTAAGAGAGTCTGACTTCAGCAATTGCTTTCAAAGCCTTTCTTGAACCTGTTGCATTGTGGATTATTTTATCATCAAATAAATTACATATTGTTACGAGACAATAGGCTTGGTACCGAGGTTTGTGTTCTCCGAGATCAAGAAAGAATCGCGCAGCTTCTGAAACCGAGACTAAGAGAAACTAGTTTCAAAACATGTCTTGAGACCAAGTCTCGAGATACCACTACCGCTATTACCGTGATTATTCAAAAACGGTAATTTCTAACAAACAAATAAAACGAACTAGAACTGTAATGCGATCCCATAGTACTTTTGAAAAGCGACCTGGAGTTTTAACTGATTATTGGTTGCTTCAAAGAGCTGCGGCCTAGAGGGTAATGTCAATTAATTTCGTCAGCATTGAACGTCTGGCTGTACACTTAGGATTCAAGTAAGGCTTCTATACCTAAATCGAGTACGTTTCGCGTTACATTATCTGTTTTACAGTGTTAATAAGAGAATTACTTTTTTCAAAGTGAAATACGTATGCAAGAAAGACTCCACCCTGACAAACTATTAAGTATATCATCACTTCATGAATGGCATAAATACATTACAGTGTTTTTCCTAAATCTATTCTAAAGTAAGACAAAAACTTGATCAACATGCAACAGTACCGAGAACAAGATTATAAACATAATATTAGAGTGTTAGTTATGCTGACATTGGACTCAAATATTTTGAAAGCCTGACATTTCACATTACATGTCGCTTAAATCGTTAGAAAACCTGCGCTATGTGGACTGAACACAAACTGAATCCCAACTGCGCGCCGCCATCCTCACAGCACGAGTTTTTAAAGTGAGGAACCGTTACTTTTTTTCGACGTGATTCACACTGCTAGGCTGGACACGAGATGTCGCTGTGCGCAATATTGAAGAATGCCGTCTTAAAAGAAAACTGATTGGGTTTTATTTCTAAATCATTTCGCACACAGCTATCCGCTGTCAAGTCAAACACACGGTGTTTCTAACACGCAAACACTGATTTTATCAAGCTTAATTGCTGGTTTAGGTTGTTGTGCAGTTGGATTTGCAGCATGTTCGATACATTTTTAACAATGTTGCAGAAGTAGCATGTGCTGTTTTCAATTACTTCCATTCGCCGCGTTGACTTCTAGAGCTGTTTAGAACATGTAGAGTTGGTGTTGATCTTGAGACCGCAGGTCACTTTTTGCTTGGCTGTTCTCTTGAGTTCCACTGTGAAGATTTTCCAACTTTGTTTTCACGACTAGGCTTCGTAGTGCACGAAGCTTCACTCTAAGCCAGTGTTTCACTAAGGCCAAGGGCGGATCCAGTCACTAAGACTAGGGCAGGGGCGATTTCAGTAAATTTGGTAGTGAAGTCTTAATGCGGTTCACTACTATAAGGGAGATGAGGTATAGTTCACAACACTGCTGTGACAAAACAATGGACGGAAAATGGTCTTATATCGCGGATATTGTTTTTCCGATTGTAGTGTTGCGATCGGAAATCCCGAGCGGCATATGCGCAAAGCTTCGCACTGTGGCAGCAAGGAACAATAGTGCTCACATGCCATGATCACTAATTGCCTTGTCGTTTCCACGTAGTGGCGCCTACAATCTTGCAATCCTTAATTGTGTCCCTGTGTTCGCCCCGCGGTTGTTGCGTTGTGCTTGCGTTCTCGTAATGCAATACTGCAAAGTGTTCTTTTAGTGCAGTTTGCCCGCCCTGGGAAGCATTTGATCAGTTACGCTGTTGTGTTTGTTTCAGAGTTTCATTGCTCGCTTGTTCAGTTCCATGATTGAGCGGTGTCCTTAGTGAATTAAAGCCTGGTTTTCTGCAGATAGTGTTTAGTAGCATACACAGGCGAGCGCACGACAACTCTATTATTGCTTGTTCGCGCCACGTATATGCATGGTGTTGTTCTTCATGCACATCCCGTTGGTGGTGAATCACACAATCAACGCAACACCACCGGAGAGGTTGCAACAGTACAAAATCATGGTGAATAAAGTTATCTTCATAGGTTTTAGTTATGGACTCGATTGCCCCTGGATCCGTTCCGGACTAAAGCTATGCATGAAGATATAAAATCAAACGACGCAATCAATCAGGCTGGCCTAACCTGAGATGGTATGTTGTGGAAATCTGAGGTCTTTGTTAATAATATCCACATGCAATAGGAAGCCAGGGAAGCCAGATTTTCTCACTACATCCATGTTTGGACATTTTTTAAATTTTGGACCGGAAGATTATGTTCTTTCCTCGAATTGTTGTGCAACAGCTGATGTTGTCCAAGGAAAACTTTTTGAAGACCCATCAAATTTTACTGGAAGGTTTTGTAATTGGCGAAACTCTACAATCTCTGCTTTAATAATACATACTAAAACGTGGCCAATTTACTTCAGTGCTTTTTCACGGACACGACTTGGACACATAACAACCAGTGGCGAATATTCAGGGTTTACAAGGTGTTCAGTGAACACCTGGAAATGAAGAAAAAATTAAAAAATCGGTTTTAGGGCATTCGTTAGCGATTAATGCCAAGAACTGCCTTTATTTGTACTGATTTCTCATGTAGCGGATATATCGCTTAACACGTCCGAACGATTTTTGCTTGTCTGCTCAAGCATGACTGCACGTTATTCAAGAACAACCGAAGTTAAATAAACAAAGAAAAGAAAAAAGCAGTGGAGCCAAACAATAGCAGCAAGGTTGTTCACCTTGCCTGGTGAACAACTTGTTTACGTCATGCGTTGTTTTGCTAGCATTTCCGCTGTACAATAGAAGCAAGGTGTGTAGTAGGCTGGATCCTTGTAGTGGACTTGTACTGATGGGTTTTGCTTCAGGTTGAAATAGCATACTTTGGCTAGGTAGGTGGTGTGGTTTGTCTGTGTGATGATTACTGTAGCAGTTTGGACGATTTTTAAAATGAGCATGTACTAAGCTGAATTTTTTTACTGACTTCGGCAGTGGTGAGCCTAGGCTCACGTGCAAATTAGCCTAAGGCAATAATGTGGAATGTTCATAGCAGTCGAAAAACGGACAGGCCTACTTCCTAACACGTAAGCCTGTCTGACCACAGCATCGTTATCAAGGCTCTTCGCAGACCGTCAGTGTTGAGCTGACAGTCGGGGCTTCATGGTTTCCATATGCGTTGAGTTCTCCTGAATGTGCCTTGGCGGTTGAGAGGACGTGCCACTTGTTGCTTTGCTTACTTTTAGTCGTTGTTGCTCATTGATGTGGCTATTTCTTGTCGAAATTTGTATGGGTTTAATGCAGTCTTGCTATGTCACGGAAGGTTTTGGGATTGTTTTGCTTCCGCTGCTTCAGCTTCTTTATGACCCGTGACCAGTCGCGACCATCCGTAGACCCACCGCATGGCTATGTCATTGAATTCTTTCAAGCACGTTAGCCTACACCAGGGGTGGCCAACAAGTTGATCGCCGAGGCTCAGCTGGTCGATCACGCCCGATTTTGCATTGAATTGACAAATTAACTAAAAAGAACACTTTCCATCAATATCAAAATTCCAGAAAGTACATAAAATTCTCCATCAATTGGTTGGTCACCTATATTCTTTTGTGTCTCTTGTGGTGGCTGACCATAGGCTAATACGGCAGCTCCCGCGAGGTTTTGTAAAATGTTTTCCTATCATTGCGTGACAGTCATGATTTAGGGACAAGAGACAATTTGCTTGTTGTCTGTGCATCACTTACTAAGGCCATGGTACACTGTATTTGCACGTGCAATACTCAAATTTGGCATTTTGTACTTGTGACTTTGTTACCGACTGGTTAATTGCGAGTTTGCGAGGAATTTTCTGGTCGATCTTAAGCAAAGACAAGTTGGCCACCCTGACCTACACCACTTACGCATCTTGTAACCCACTGGACTGTTATTTGGTTTGTTACGTCACTGTACACTTGGTAGTTTGTTTTGCTTGGTTGTTCCTACTGTGGTTGTGACCTTTTCCTTTCCAATGTAAAGTGGGCAGCTGGGGTTGCACTTTTTGAATTATGTTTTCTTAATTGGTAACTTTACTGTTTGTGGGTTTTATTATATTCTATTTATACTTCATGCACTTCGCAGACCTGATGATGCCTACATCGTAGGCGAAATATATAATCCGTAAGATCTTAGTGTCTGTTCTTTGAGAGGATTTCTTTCCATACAGTGTTCACGTAAGCCAGTAGATTAATTTGATGACACTAAGTCGAAAATGCGATTTATTTCATATCAGTGAGAAAGATTTTGTCACGAGAAATGAAATGAATCAATTCTTGATTGTGTCCCATGCTGTCGACGTTCCAGCGTACGTGCTGCGCGTGGTTTTATAGTTATGATCAACTGCCAATCTGTCCAAGTGTTCGAATGGCTTGTGGCAGGCGAGAAGCACCACGACTGGTGAACCTTCACAGTTTTGGGCTGGTTGCGAGCCTGGTGAACACCCCACCAAAACGGCCGCCGTACGCCACTGATAACAACTAATAGAAGACATTATGCCAAGCCAATATTACTGTATGTACGGCATCAAGATACTTGTTTGTCAGGTACAATGTGATGACCAACGTCTACAGTGAGTTTAACAAAAAGTTCATAGGTCTCAACTGAAATAATCTTTTTATCCAGTGTATTAAGACCGTCCAAGTTTGTGTTTTTGGAAAGATTGTACAGTATTTCAAGAACTTCTTTTCTGTTGCTTACGTTCATCTTATCACTTTGATGTTTGATCATCGTGTACCTGAACGGAAATTGTTCTGAAAGAAGGTCATGCATCAATACTTTTAAGATGGTTCCAAAGCTAAAACACTTTGACTAATCATATATCATGGCTCAAATTCTTCGGCTAAGAAACGTTCACTCACTGCAGTCTAGAACCATGACATACCAAACTTCATATAACATCATATCTACTTAATTTAATTTTAGCTACAGTTTATCCTGAAATCTATCGGCAACACTACCATAAACACGTTTGCAAAAATGTTTTGAAACAGCTGTTTTGATTTTGCTGATGGCGCACGCGGCTTTAATTAACGAAATGAAGAAAACGGCAATATAATAAATATAAAGACAATCGTTCTGCGAATACAGCTAGCCGGACAACCGCCACCCGAACAACTGCCACCTATTCAATTGCCACCGAGGATATCTGCCGCTTAGGACACCTACCACTTAGGACAGTGGTTCCCAAACCTTTTTAAGCGCTACCCAATTCTGATTTTAATGAATATCTCACGACCCCCAAGACTAAAACATCGACAAAAATGTCTTTCACGTGCTTAGGAAGCGAAAATAAGCGAAAAAGTCTCGAACTACTCTACTACTACATAGCTTAAACTTTCATACTATCAATCCTGATAGCCCACTGACCTATTTACTGAACTATTCAGCTCCAAAATACTTCCGTATCTTAACTTAGCAGCTAGCAATCAACGAATCTTAACTAGTAGCTAGTTGGCTAGTTACGGCTAGTAGCTGCGCTGCCATTAAGGCCGGCCCTGACAAGAAATAACAAAGCCAGCGATTAATAAAAGGTTTGCCTGGGAGCATGTTGCAGTATATTTGGACGAAAGTAACTGTTTCAAAAGAACCTTCCAAAAATTCCTTCGAATTTGTACATTCTGCACGGGACCCAGTTACAAAAATTTTTCAGTGAAGGTTCGTTGCATTTACCTGGAAAGAAGCAGCCACTAATTTATTTGAAATATTTATCTCCTTCAGCGGTAATTAAATTTTTTTGAGATCAGAAACGCGAAAAAGAAAAATGGTTGAAATCACTTCTTCGTGATACACGGGATTCAGCTGTCAAATCCGACCGTATTTAAAGGTTCAATTTGCATACATTTGTACGATGCAGTCCGATTTGTCAGTCTTCAGATTCAATTGCCATCACATCTGTAAGGAAAGAACAAGCGTTCTACAAGCTTACAACTTTGGATTTTTTTATTCACTGTCATACCCTGCTTACACAAATCCTACCTACAATCATATGTAAACACACTACAATAAGATGCCCAAATGATTCCGATATTCCACCAGGTTTTGTTGAGGCTATCGCTTTCCTAGATGACCTGTCGTGAGGTTGAAACGGCTAGGCTGGGTAGACGTACATGAGTTTTTTGCCATACCGACTACCTTCCGACCCATTTAGAAGAGTTTTTTACAACTGATATGTCATTCATTTGACCTGATTCTGGTAAAGGTGCAGCCTGTAACATTTTAAGAAGAATACTTTTTAAGAATTTGTTACCTTCTGTGTGATAGTATTTAAGACAATTTCAAAGAAGGAACTACAAATACCTTATTTAAAACACCCCTCCGGTTACCTGAAAAACCTAAACATACTGTTATAATTTGCCACAATGATTAAATATTATTCCAGACGTTTTAGTGGCCCAGGGGCATGTTTCAACATCTCAGCAATTCTTCTCAAGGTCATATGACCCGAAAAAAGAACTTTCAACATATTTCCCTTCCAAAAAATGTGTGAGGTGCGCAAAATTAGGACACAGCAAAGGCAAGAAAATGCAGAAACTTCGCCAGTAGCCTTTATTGGCGGTCGTTTAAAGACAAATTATATTCTGCCCGAAGCTTGTGGTTCTACATGCAAAAGAAGTAAATTAGGTTGATGCATGAAAATGTATTATTTTCTTGTATTAATTAGTACTCTTTTTAAGCCCCCAAGGTTCCTACAGCCAAAATTGCAAAATTCTTTCACAGGTTAAGTATGAACAACCGAGGTTGACCATGGTCCACGCGCGTCAACTCAGCTTGTCTTATCAGTGAATTCCCTCATGGGACGCGATTTCAAAGCTTGCTCGTTCATCGAAATGTCAAACACAATTTTGCAAAAATGGCATCAGAGACCTCACGCACAGGTTTTGTATTCACACGTCGGGTATGAACTGCAATCGTGGCAGCACCAGCCACTTACACAAAAAATGCACATTTAGGCATATTTCGAAAGAGCTGCTCGTCAGCATGCTTAGAAAAAGCAGCTACTGGAGAAATCAGCTTTTGAAAGCGTGTTTTTGAGTCGTTTCAAAGTTTAGTTACAAGGTAAAATACGCTTATTGTAAAAAGAAACCAGAGCTGTTTTCTTCATTAAAGTTTAGTATAGCACTACATGAGACTTTATCAATCTCAATCTACAATAATTTTTATTTGATATAAAAAACAATCTCATGTTTGCTTTTGTTAATCATGGAGTGAATTATTTGAAATTTGAAGCCAGCAAGAAAAGCGTATCGGTCATAATAGCGACTATGACGACGTTAGTAACCATCTCAGGTTGGCGCAGATACACCGTCCTCCTCACTGCAACTGCACCAGTTACCTGAGCAGAGGTTTACAGTTAGAATGTAGCCACATTTGGGTCACACAA
>Ga0210059_1004986_pt1 | contig 21362 bp, 6 predicted proteins | sample Ectturendosymbi2_FD_188042 | JGI IMG/M metagenome (GOLD analysis project Ga0210059, IMG submission 188042) | Ecteinascidia turbinata endosymbiont from Florida, USA - Sample 2 (SPAdes) (version 2) | ecosystem: Host-associated > Tunicates > Ascidians > Unclassified | place: Key West, Florida...
CAACCACAGCAGGACTAGCTTTAGCACGCCAATATTATCGTGTTCGCGACTTTGTGCAGTAGGCGTGATGCACGAGTAGATAATCATACTCATGCCAAAAGACCGATTATTAGAAAAAAGTTACAAGCAAAATTCAAATATATTTGCATTGAACAAAAACAAAAATATTTACATTCAGTAGTGATTACAAAAACTGGCAGCAAGTCAGAATTGTAAAGAAACCAATAGATGTAGGCCTACTCACTGCAACATCGGAATATAAATTTGTGTTCTTGTATCGTTTCCGAATCACAATTTTTCAAAGGAGTATTTTATTTAAAACAAATAATTATCATCACGGGGTGCTCCTTCGGAGTGAGGGGCCCGGGTCAATTACCCCCGTTCCCCCCACTTGATCCGGCCCTGAGTGTGGGTGCATTTACAAGCCAGCGTGAGTCACCCTGGACACGGAAGGGCGCAACCTTGCAAAATTTCGAATGAATAGTCACCTTGGAAAACTTCAGGTCTCCCGCAAAACAGTGAAAGGCAGATCATAACAAGTGATACACAGTAAATCAAAACAGCTTCACTTTAACATGTCGTAAAATGAATGTGATCTCAAATTAATTTAGTCTCAAACGAATGTGGCCTCAAATGAATGTGGTCTCAAATGAATGTGGTCTCAAACGAATGCGGTCTCAAATGACTGTGGTCTCAAATGACTGTGGTCTCAAATGAACGTGGTCTCAAATGAATGTGGTCTCAAATGAATGTGGTCTCAAATGAATGTGGTCTCAAATGAATGTAGTCTCAAATGAAAAAGTCTCAAATGAATGTGGCCTCAAACGAACAGGTCTCAAATGAACGTGCTCTCAAATGAAGTGGTCTCAAATGAATAGGTCTCAAATGAACGTGGTCTCAAATGTCGTGGTCCCAAATGAACGTGGTCTCAAATGAATAGTCTCAAATGAATGGTCTCAAATGAATTGGTCTCAATAGTCATGGAACCAGCCCATAATGTCTTCAGAGAAGGAAGCAGATTAGGCCTACCTCAGCTCTGTCTGAGGTTCTTTGCTGGTAGCAACAGATGGAATGTGAATGAAAAACCTCAGAACTGCGAGGCAGATGCTCAAGAATAATGAGGCAGTTGGTATCTGACTCCTGACAAAGTTCTTGCACAGCCTAGCGAGTTTTTTAAGTTGGGGTTTTAAAAACAAAATTTCAAGTACCAAATATTCTTATGTTCAAATCTACGGCAACTTGATAGAGAAAAATATAATGTACCAACAGCTACGGAAATTTGTTGGGAGAAAGTTTGTCGCATAAACGTTTTTCGGGCAAATCTGGGGAAATTCGGGTAAAATATCCTTTACACCCATAAAAATTGCTTGCTCCTGTACCTATGTTCTGATTCACTCTACCTACAGTTCACGCCTACAATCTGAGTTGTATAAATTACCTACGCAAACACACCAACTCCACTATCGCTTCAACAACGTCATTTTCCGACACCATATACGTCAGTGTGGTCCAACTACGGGTCGCATGTGACCACACTGACGTATAGGCCCGCGGGCCGCATGTGGTCGCCACTGCGTTTTCAGTGGCCCGCGGAATCATTCATAAAGAATCTTCAAATCTGAAATTTGTTGAAAAACGTGTAAGGTTGCATTTGTCTCACTGAATTGCTTGCGCTAGATAAAGTGCATTTGCATAAGAACAATGAATACTACGTTTTCTGTGTACCATTTTGTTTTATTTATTTATTTTGCGATCAAATTAGAAGGTACGGCCCACCGCTAACCCTCCGCTGTGGCACTTGACTAGATAATCTCTGTGATTTTTCGATGCCCCGGCGTTCGTTGTCTTGAAGGGTATAACTGGCGCAATGAAGTCAGTACCAACAAATAAATCTGTCTATCTATCCGCTAAACGCGGCCTTCTTAATGCCGCCCGCGCGCCAAATTAATTGCCCGTCCCTTCAATGGGTAATTTAAGGTGGAACAAGCATAACATCTTTTAATAAAAATGTGCAATAATAACGGTGTTACACACTGCAATGCAGAGAGCTTCTGGAAGTTGGTCAGCAAAATGTGTGAGAGCACATTTTCAATGTTGAAGCAATCAAATCTAAAAACAGAAATCGAATGGGAGGCGAAACACTCTACGATAATGTCAGAGAAGCCTCGGCCACAGGCATCCTACTGATAGAGATTGTTATGCAGTGCTATTTGCTGTTGTTTCAATTACTCACTCACTAGTCTTCCCTTTTTTAGTTTTAACTGTTGTGAATCTGTTGTTTTATAGACTACATCATTTTATTGGAAGAGGCCCGTGAGTTATCACGATTTTGTAAAATGGCCCGTAGGTCAGAAGTATGGTTGGACCACGCTGATATACGTTGTACAGAAAAACAGCAGTTCTATTGAAACTGAGCAACGTTACCTTTGCAGAGCTCTTCACTTCAGCCGCCGAATTTTAATGTTAATAAAGCCCACCTAATGACTAGGTAGGCTATCAGCTAATGCCACTTATTGAAATCCCACTGAACATTAAAAAATAGCATGAGACGTGCCAAGAAATGTTCGTCGCCAATGCCTAGGTGTCAGGTGATGTAATGCTGCGCCGTTGGGGCGTTGCTAAGGATCGAAACATAGGAGAGAAAGAATTAAGCTAGCGTTGGCTATATACCGTGATTTCATGCAGAGCCTTTTTATCAGATTTTGAGTGGAGGGGAAATATAAACCTCGAACTACCGCACCATTGATATTTGCTAGTTTGCGGTCGAAAGTCATCTCTGTCCTTTGTTTAAACGATATTTGACTGGGATGGGGGGAAATGGCTTTGGCTGGAGTGGAAGATGCAGGAACTGGGGGACAACTGACTCTCAAGTAAGTATGATGAAAAAGCCCTGATTTCAAGACGAACACTGGGATACTTAGCATACTGAATTTGACCAAGACTTTTGAGTAAACATTTAATCAATTTGCTTACTCCACTGCCACAATTCCTAGTTTTTTAGGCTACCAGCCTAGGGCTTCTCAAAGCGAATATCACTTAGATACGTCAGTGTTTTACAAAACATTCTCATTGTTTTTGTTGTTCGATGCTTTTGTCAAACTACAAATACAAAAAGCGAATTAAAATGGCAAATAACGAGCTTGTCAGGAGTCGAATGAAAGGGAAACCGCCCTGGTGGCTTCAACCCTAACTACGCCCTATAAAAAGTGGATGATCTGGTGCAGACGATTGCAGAGCGGATAACTTGATGCAGATAAAGTGGGTAGTTTAATGAGTGCCTTGTTGCTGTATTGTAGGCGAACAAAACATTTTTGGAAATGTGATTGGTAAGTTGAACAGGCCTTGTTGTAATAAGCTAATGCTGTCATTTAGTGCGTTGTTGTGTGTACCTCTTTCACAGCTGACAAACATATATTGACATGCAATAGGCAGGAAACAAAGTGTTTTTACTGCAATTAAGCACAGAGAAAATGTATACTATCTCTAAGCTTGTTTGCAGCACAGCAGATTGATTTCACTTTGCTCTGGACGTCTTAATCTTTTATCAGTGAGTCGTGAAGCATACCGTCAAGGTATTTCCCTTGCTGAGCGAATTCGATAAGCAAACCGTTTAGACAGAGATTTAGCACTCAGGTTTGCTTAGACTTGTTTGATTGAAAAATTACACTACCAGTTAAGTACAATTTTTTGTTCAGTAGCTTAGTCATAGCACATACAAATTTGTGAAAACCAGGATTATAATTTATGTGTACTGCCAAGGTTTAGCGTGTGTCCTTCATTGTGAGCTCTGACACATTCCAAACCTTGATAACGCTTGAGTAACTGGTCTCCGTAAAGTTGACAAGTTCTGCTTCTAAAAAATACGTAATAAGCTCTGCAAATAAACATCTAACACTCTAAGCTTCCGCCGAACAAACCGAAAGGTCAAAGCCAGGATTCTGGATGAATCATGAAAATCATAGCTGTAGGGGCGTATGAGAGACGAAGGTCAAAACTATAGAGAATTGAAAACGTATGTGCAGTATAAACTGACACGAATCACAATCACGAAACGAAATTAATGTTGTTCATATATTATTGCATACAAACTAAAAATCATGCGCATGATATTTCATGATCAACTGCAGGATGTGTATTTTTACCCACTTTAGTTGCACCGAAATCGTCATTAGTGAGTAAATGTCTTTGGTTCTAAGTGAAACGTAGTTTGCTCGCAGAACGTTGTTAAAACCACCTCTCTGCCAAAACTGAAATCAGCGTGATTTGATACAGGCGTGTAAAAAAGTTTATATCAGTCCAATGTCAGAAATTTTAATGAAGATTCAGTTAATCTGGCTTAAAGTTGTGATGGTGTCCAAAGACGTGAAATAATGCAAACAAGAGACCACGCTAAAGAAAAGTGTTGCTATAGTGTGCGTTCGCAACTACAACGTGAACAAAGGATTCACTCAACTTTTCTTGAAATGCTGGTGGTTGACATTCCAGAGGGAAACGGGGGCTGGACCTCCCCTGGATTTTATAAATCAACGAACTGTTACACGCAGTATTTTCCACAAACAAAAGACTTTGCTACATCTGTGCATTAATACAGAAAAGTATGCGAAGGCCAGTTTTTGCACGAGAGTCTTATCCAAAAAAATGGAGACAAAATATGTATTTACGTTCGACACAATTGAGAAAATACTTCTTGCTTAATTGAAACAAAGTGTTTTCGGTTTTCCACAACTTGTCGCGATTGAGAAAATCTTGTTAAACAGCAGATTGTTGCTTAAGATCATAACTTTTGAGCCATATCGAGGGTGAAAAAAATAAACGTTTAAGTAAATTGTCAAAACGTTGTGTTTGTATAAAAGTTTACTAATTTTTAGGTTCATACAATGATGTCAGATAAATACAAACTAAAATTCGCTCTTTCAACTTTTGAATCTCAAATGTGAACTGCTGAGACGCGGAACCCAGAGCCGGAATAAAGAATAGGTGATATATTGCTGCAGCAGCATTAGGCCCATTCCTAAAATAGACCCAGGTAATTAAGCCTCTACAGTCGGTCTGAGTGCAAATGAGTGCCAGATAGACATGTACCAATGCCGAGAAAATAAGCCTTTTATGCACTACAGCATCAGGCCCAATTTTGTCTTAACCCTTCCCTTGCGGAACCTGTCCCGTTTTCGAATGGTGATAGTATAAAGTCCACTTGGCGTCATCCTAGCAATCGGTAGCATCATAACATTAATCAAGCTTCAATTAAAGCCTCCAAGGTAAATACCCGAGTCATTCTCGTTTTGCCGTTGAGTGCTTTCACTGCCAGCGGCCTGTAACAGAAGCGCTGCCTTGTCGCTTTCATTATTCAGTGCAAACGCAATTTATCTTCGGCAGCAAATTTACAGAGCAGCCTGCGCGACTCGCAACATCACTGCACCTTGCCAAGTCACTACGCCACATCCAGCCCGCCTGGCCGACTTTGATATTTTAATTGGCCTCTCGCGCGTGTGGTCACTGGATGGTCGGACGCGATTGGCTGCGACACGAGCAAACATTGCCTGTTTATTCGACACTTCACGTTTATCAGGACAATAGCGGAGAACACGACCCGCGCAAGATCGAGCGTCGTTAGATGGCATACAGTCGCCAGCACCATGGGCTTGTATAAACATGCAGGAAGCGTTTACGTCACCGCCTACATGTTTCAGTAAGTGCGATAGCTGAATGAACAGGGCCTTCACTTGCTTGGCGCTATCTCAAACAAATAAACAACCGATGGAACTTGTTTCTGAAACAAAAATCAAAATCTGGGATTTCCGGCGGCCGGGTGAGATTTGGCGTTTGCGGTGATAAATGATCCAAAGATCTATTATTTTTCAAGCGATAAGAAAGTATTTTCAGGACAAAACGCCCGTTTTTGAAAAACAATTTGAAACTTTTTGTGAAAAATTACTTGCCCAATGTGGGCAGGTGGACCTGAACATGGTTTTAAAACAACCTGAAACATTTCTCTAGGGTCAAAACAGCGTTCTGCTTGTAGGTCGATACATACAATTGTTCAAATACACTTCTCTTATTTCGCATAATTTGGCACCATAGAGCGTTGGACTCATGAACAAAGATTTTGCACCATGTGCGTCTTCAGGCTTTGGCTGATGGGGAAAGGGGCCAAAAGAACTGGGTATCCCTGTAAAGGAAAAACTATGATGAACACACCTGCTGAAAACCTCTTGATTCCAAAAATCTCTTGTCAGTTTTGCAAGTTATTCACTCAATAAATTATAAAACAGGTACATTAGGCTTAGCATGTGTTCGCGATTAATCCCTTGATTTCAATAATACTGCAGTTTTCAGCAGTAGCGCAGCCAAGAATTTTGTTCAGGAGTGGCCAGTCAATGGCGTCGTCGGCAGGCCCATAGCCACGGGGGGGCATTCGGGGGCAGTGCCCCCAAATTTCTTTTGTGCCCCCCAAATTTTGTTGCGCCCAGAAAAATTTGATTTGAACATACAGTAAAAGTAAGGATCTTGGCCCCCTAAAAATGTATTCTGCGCCACCAAATCTTGACACCTGGCTACGGGCCTGGTTGTCGGTCACTGACGTCGCCTTGAGTACAACTGATCCTTCCGTTTATTTTCTAACAGTTGAAAATTGATATAAAGCATCAGTTAAAATCTTAACAAGCTTGTTTCGTGGGGGCATGGCCTCTTCGGCCTCATCCTGGCTGCGCTGCTGGTTTTCAGGTATGGCTCAACCCGAGTTCTGCCCTTTCAAGTTATGCCGCTTTTTTGTTGTGCTTTAGTTGCCAATCTGATTTTGTGGCCAGTGGGAAGCAATCAGCAAAATCGTTATAGTATCTGGCCGGCTCCCAAAAAGTTTTTTGAGTTTTCTCTTGCGAATCAGTGATGTGAGAACGGGTTAAGTGACTTTAAAACAGTTGGTACTTTATTGCAGTCAGAGTAGCGGCTGGTGAATGAAATTCGAGAGAGCGAATTTTGGCCATCACATTTGGTCATAAATACTGGTACTGCATTTGGCTGGAAGATTTTACATTAGATTGCATCGCGATTTAATCGTACAGAAAGGAACTTTGTTATCAAGGTCCCTCAGTCAAATTATTGCTTGGCGGTGAAAAATAACAACGCGAAGATAATGCTGTGAAGTAATTTTTTTCAGAGTTGGCTGGGGCAATTTTTGCGTATCACGTCGATCAATATGCAACTGCAAAGCAATCGTCGCAGGTAAAGTTTATTTAAAGTATAAACCGAATTCGGCTCATACAGTTGGTTTCGCAAGTCAACGCGCCATTAGATTTTCGATAAATGTAACCACCAAGAAAATGACAGTGCTCGTTAAAACAAGAACTTTTTTTCTTTTGTACGGGCGGACGGTAACATGTTTTTTAACAGAATTTATTGAAAACACGTGAAAGTGAATCTTTATTAATCACTAGACTTTCGATATATGTGTATATTGTCCTGTGTTAGCAAAAGCGTAATCTGATGAAATAAAGAACGAGGACAATATATATACATAACCATGGCCATCATTACGATAACGCAGTCCTTTCCACAAATAGCCGAAACCTATTCCAAAAATACCTTAGTTTTCTTTTGAAAGTAAATTGCAAGGAAACAAATGGATGGGTTATGCTTTCTTTGATTATACGTTCTACAGACGCTGATTCGTGATTGATGGTTTTAGGTTACAGTTTCAGCTGTGTGCAACATGTTTTAAAAAGCTATATGCTCGGTTTGTGCCAGATTTATTTTTTCCTATCCAGGAAGATTTTCTTTTCAACAAAAGTTTTTACGCTGTCAGCGACTTCGAGTCTGCTTTTCAGTTGTTTTCACAAAACCGAAAATTGTCGCTACTGGCATCGGAAGTGGCGATGACCTCGTTCGTTATGATTGATGCCACGCTGTGAAACGAGAAGCGAAAGCCTTGGAACCGAGTTGGACTTAGTGCAGTAATGCCAGTCAGCTTACTTACAGTCAGTGTGTGGCGAAATGTCCAAGCAGGGTCGTCGTCGCCAGTAGGAGACCACTGCTGCCGAGTCATTCTATTAGCAGTTAGTGCCGGAAATGGAAGATGAATTTTTTGTTTTTCACTGCATGTGACTCGCGGGCTTTCTTCTTGGTCCCTATCAACAAAACGTGGCGACGCGCCTGGTCATAGCAGAATGAAGCAAATATGTTCATCTCATAATCAGAGGGTGCTTTATCTCTGTAAACAAGTCAAAAACAGACAGTATAGTTTTTACAATAGTTGAGCACATTCGTAAGAAATTTTTATGTCAGTGCGTTACTGTGGATTTCCGCAAAGATTTCCATTTTTGGTTAGAAACTTGAAGCTACGTTTTGCATTCACGATGCAACCTTCAACGGAAATTTTATTAGTAAGGAGCAAAAAAACTCCTCAAAAATAGCATAAAAATCCGTTGGTAACTTTGTCAAGATTTTGAATTCAAGAGGTACTAAATTGCCTTTTAGCATGAAAATATCATGCTTCTGCACGTCAGAAAAATAGCTGTACGCGCAGTTACATCACCTTCGTCTGCCAATTTCACAGTTGCCTAGACTTTCGCCCCGCTGGAAACAAATTCCTCGATTTTAATTTCATAAAAATACATTATAACCACTCACATTTGCTCGTCACAGTGACTATCAGCTCTGGCAAACAAACAGGTTTTGATTTCGTAGTCAATTGTAGAGTGCTGTGTAATAAAATGTCATAAATGTCAAGGTATAAATCACAGATTATTCTTTTGAAATTTTAAGGTTTATAGCAGTTGTTGTCAACCTTTTTTGATGCATTCCTCCCTTTGCTCATTTTGGAACGTTTCATTCCTCCCCTGTTCGGGTTCGTAGGATAGTATTGACTACAGTTGGTCTTTATTGAGACAATAACTTCATTAATAAAAGTGGGACAAAAACTATTTGTTGTCAAATCATGGCACTAATGCTTGTCAACAAAAACAAGTGATCGTCCGCTAAATAACTTACAAATATAAAGTGATACAACTAATTGAAAGAGCCAATGTCAACTTAAAAAGAAGTACAACACTTACAATGAATATACGTAACTTAACTATAAAGTGGAAATTCCTCCCCTGAACTCATGAAACACTGGTTTATAGCAAGAATTTACAGACATACCTACATCGTGACAAGTGCGAAACAAACTGCCCATGAATCGTTTCATTTCTTGCGTTGATCTTCGCTAGTTAGTGCCAGCTCTTGAAAATCATCCTTTCGAAGTAAAAATTATGACTAGGTAGCATGGTGCCGCAGCCGTGTGACGCATAAAACACACCATTTGACAATAATGTCTAATGCTGTGTTTCTCAAAGTGGTCGATATCGACCCCTAGGGGTCAATTGGACCATCCAAGAGGTCGATAAGTAGTCACGGGGTCGAATGGGGGCCACTGAATGGCCAGGGGGACAATGAATAACTTCTGGGGTATACTGGAGCAATGAAGCCTCCATTCAAAATTGTTGTTGATCGGGCAATGAATGCAAACGGCGTTTTTCAACAAATCAAACAAAATTAAAAGGGCTGATCAAATCTCAGCTACAGTAGTTTAAACGCACATTCGATTCGAATAGTTTTTTAAATCATCCATTGTGATGACATTATGAAAACTGTTCTGTTTGTTACCTCACAAACAATATTGTAGTGCATGTGTCGCAGTTCGGCAGTGGGCAGTTATTAGACTGGTACTACAGCAGTAGGATACGCAGTAGGACCGAGAACAATTCCTTGTATTAGTAACTGTTGCGCTAGGCCACGGGGTCTACACAAAATTGTATACTTTAATTGGGGGTCAACGTGCAGGAAAGTTTGAGAACCACTGGTCTAATGGAATTCGCCATTTAGCTGGGCGACATAGCAAGTTGGTCCCTAATCGCTAGCCAGGTAATGCAATTCAGAAAGCGTAGCTTAAAACTTATACTTGAAAAACTGCAGTGCTATAGTGTTATCTGCAAGACTGCTTGCGAACCAAATACATACTAGTGCAACACCAAAACAACGTGGCCAAAACAAAGGAAATGCTGTAAACAGGGCCGGCCTTAGCAAGTGAGGGGCCCGATTGGAAACACTTTTGCGGGACCCCACTCAGTAGCGTTTGCAGAAATTTTTTAGGAGAGTCATCAAGGCGTAATGATAGAAATCCTGACTGATGCTAAAAGGCGACTGGAGGCATGCCAACCCAGTTTCATCTCTCCAGCAGTGACTTTTCGTGTCCGTTCCATGAACATCTCCGTAACACCCAATAAATCTATGAGACCAGGGTTTTTTTATGGTGTTTTAGGGGCCCGATTCAGGTCCCTAGAATTGAAAATCAATTCCCTAGAATCAGAGAAAATTGTTATCGGGTCCCTAGAATCAGAGAAATCGGGTCCCTGCAGGTCTATACCGGTGTTGCAACCACTCCACTGGTGTTGCTCTGGAACGCGCAGTTCACCACGAACGGAATGTGCGCGAAGAAAAACACCATATATATGTGGCGCGAACAAGCAATAACACAGCGATCGTGGCGTGTAAGCTCTGCCGATATTAGCATGTGAACGACTGAATGTAACGACTAGCGTACGCGAAGAGTAATTGCGGGGCATGATCTCTATTGTTGCTTGTTGCCACAGTGCGAAGCTTTGCGCACATGCCGCTCGGATTTTCCGATCGTAACACCGGGTACCTAGCATTTTCCTTAAAAAAAGGTGATGAGACTGCAATCAGTACCTCCTCTCTGGCCAGGTACCTACCGAGGGGTACAGCAGGCCAACCAACTGACCATACGTTTTAAATGCAATTAGCAACAGTGCTTGATATGATCAGCCTGCAAAGATACGATACAACAGCCTAGCTACAAACCATCAACACACGAAAAAGCGTGACAATAGGAAATCACACAAAAACTACAGTGCAACCTTCTACTATAATGCTGCACAATAATGACAAAGCCGAATGAAACAGATAAGTCAGCTCCAAGCAACACCATAACACGAGAGAACACACAAGCCGAATCGACGCACTTTAGTCCAGGGTTGCGGATCCCAAACGATTTTGGATAGTCTAACTGAAGCTGGAGCCGGAGCCGAAAACTTTGAGATGGTCTGTGTAGCCGAAAAAACTTCAGCCGTCGACTGAAATTTGGTTTACACAGCGTCAGTTTATGGGGCAAGCGAGTTAATTTATTGCGGGACGAGCGTGGGTTGTCGAATGTGTAAATAATTTCACTCGTTTGCACAGGCATCGGAAGGGGTGCTGGGGGACCTTGGTCTCCCTGGATATTGAAATTTGATACTTTTCTCTTACCTTTTTAGTAGAAAAATGTTTTTCGCTTAGTTTCGAGTTGGTAAAATGAAATTTAACCACTAGTGGCCCTCCCTGGAAAAAAAACTTTCCGAAATCCAGCCTAAAGCCATGCTCGTTTCTGTGCAATTCAGGCCTAAGGGTTTCTCAAAAATTTTTGCACATGTCCCACTATCCATCAAATATGTCATTTCGCGACACCTCATCTATGCTGGTGTATTATTATTACAATTGTACAAGTAAGACAAAGGTTTTCAGTTTTCAGTGGACCAAACAGGCCCGTAACCAGCTTGGGACACTAAGGGGGGCGAAGTGTTTTCTGAGAGGAACCCAAACTTTTTAAACCAGGTCCAATAGTTTCAAACTACGTCTAACACATTTTTCCAGGGGACGAAAATTTTTCTAGGAGCGGCTTAGCCCCCCTGCGTCCCCCTAGTGACGGGCCTGGGACCAAATCATTTTGGAGCCGGAGCCAAAAGTTTTTGATGGTGGACCCGGATCTAGAGCCAAAAACTTTAGATGCCTGGAGCTAGATCCGTAGCCTGAAAATTACGTTCCGGATCTACAGCCCTACGTTAGGCTGTTGCAGAACCGTCGCCAGAAAGTAGTCAATAGGGGGGATTTACGCTTGTGCGGGGGACTTTACATTCGTGCAGGGGGGATTGACATTCAAATTTGACAAAAATTCCAATATCTTATAGTGTTTCATATTTCAATTTGGGGGGCTAGGAGCTTTGTTTGGGGGGCTAAGTCCAGCAAAGCCCCCCCCCTGTGGCGACGGGACTGGGCTGTTGTAGTCTACGGTACAAAAATGCATTTGCGAAGAGAAACTTTTTTATGCTTTAACATTAGCCAAGCCCTTCAGAAGTTAGTCCAACTTTAAGCGTTTGCTAATTTCGGATGCAATGGACAAAACCGTCAAACTATTTAGGCGCTCTTGTTGGGTTGATGATCTCAAATAAGTTTTAATTAGTTTTAGCTTAGAAAAACTCCTTTCTCCCGATGCCACGGTCAATGGGAAGGTCGAGTAAATCCTGACGGCAATAAACGGCAAGAATAGGCTAAGCAGCACACATTTTCAATTACGAACTAAACACCTTCAGAAAACAAGTGGAAATAACTATTGGAACAGCAACAACTATCGAATCGTATCTTGCAACACCTATTACAACTTGAGCTGGTGCGAAACGCTTACAACTGAAACAGAAAACAGCTTCTTAACTCAAGGCTTCACTGCCGTAACTAGATGGTATTAAAAAAAACGTGACCACAAACATTCTCGAAAAAGAATGACCATTGTTACGATTCTAGAAGGAATTATGATGAATAAGCGTGTTAGAAATCGCGCAGTTAACTTTGATTTTTGTTGGCCACGAGCCCTACACTTAGAAAATACTCTGGGCCCTGCGCCGGCATTAATATAAGCAGCTTCAATAGAAAGTGCAAGTTTGTGTTGGTTATTAGGCTCGGCGCGGGGCCCCCTTGGGCGCGGGGCCCGATTGGAAGCAATCGGTCCAATCGGCTAAAGGCCGGTCCTGGCTGTAAACCTTGCCATTTTTATCCACATATCATCTGGGTTACTTTAGAAAAAAGTTTTGAAACACTGGGAACTTACTTTTCGTCGTTAGCTCTCTATATCAAAACTATACCAGAATCTACTGAAGGCTGAATCAAAGCTGATTAAATTGAAAAATAGCTTGGAACGCGGTTTTATCAGTAGTATTTGAACGGTACTATACTGCCCTAAAAGTGAAACCCCGATGGAAGAAGATAATAAAGCTTGTAGTTGATACTAACTTTGAAGATAAAATCCTGCAAAAAATGTCAGTGAATGACATGAGAACGTCTGTGGATGAGCAGTTGAGCACATACACATAACTACTTTGAAACTAGTCTGATTGTACCGAGACAGTCTATTTGTTCCGCCAGATGGAAGTGCAACAGACCTCATCGATTTCTTTTTGGCGTTTTGATCTGTTCTAGCAATACAGGGACGTGCGTAGATTGCAGAAAACAAGAGAAAGATATGAATTACAGTGTTTTTCAAAAGTGTAGATGAAACCGTTGATTACCTTATGGTATAGATGAGCGTATCAATAGGAATTAAAAACAGGACAAATCATGACAGCATCAACCTCTTAAACATAAATGTTCTTTAAGACTCGTGTTGTTCAAGATTAGTTCGGCAAAACCAGATTTTTGTTGTTAGTTTGCGACACAGTGACATATACAATCGCTACTTGCAAAAGTTGATAATGTAACCTCGTAAACCACGTTGGTGTCTCCTTACTGGCCTCCACCATTACTGATATGTCTTCATATGGCTTTGCCCGGCATTTAAAACAATCTTTGTCCTCACTTTTCTGAAGAAGGCAAAGCAAGGACAAATAAAAAAATCCTGAAGTCTTGGTGTTTTCTGTACACACGAATTAACCATTCTGAACTTTGTAACAGCAGAAAAGTGAGACAAAAGGCAGTTGCAATTTTGTTTGTCGCAGAACTTCATGGAACCAAGAGTCCACAACAACGTGCAAGCGCTTTGATTGCTTTGGTCCTTGCAGTCACACGCTGATACATCCGACAACATTCCAAATTGCTGTATGTAATCTATAATTTAGTCAAGCAAAAACCGCAAATCGTCTCACAGTGCTACAACTACGATGACCATAAAAAGCTTTAGGTGACCTTTGCCTTCGCTTCAATAGCTGTTTATCAATCTTAGCATTTTTCTTTCTAATGGGTGTTACTCTTGATCTTAATCAGTGTCACGTCTTAGGAGCGTGTACCGATTTTGAGCATTCTTTAATTTCATGCATTGCTGTCCAATTGTAATTTGTGTAAGATAATCGCGTAGTTGCCGACATAAAACCTGCAGAAAATTGTCTTTAAAATATGACGAAAACAGCCCTTACATTTTCATTTCTCAGAAACCGTGGCTGCAGACAGCGTAATTTATTAAGCGTTTGATCAAAACTGTGAGAATTTCCTTTCTCGAGCGATATTTCATAAGAAACATGTGTAATTGCTGCTTGCAAAATACCGTATCTAAAAATGACATGCGAATTTCTCACGGAAGAGGATGTGCGTATTTCACCAGGCATCACTGATGCATCGCTCTCGATTAATTCAGTTATTACCCTGACAACAGCACTTTAATTGACCGATAAACCGATAAGGCCTCGGGAGAAAGCACTGTCCATGTCGCCAGGACATGAAAAACGCATGCCTGGACGCGAGAGTGATGCGAGAACCTCGGAGATTTCGATCAGCTTCCAACAACATCGCTAATGTCGCCACGAAGTTTACAGACCAAATTTTAGTCTATTCTACAGCGTCGATTTCGCAAGCATTCATTTACAAATGTACAATCAAATCAAAACGGCAGTCAAAATTACTATCGATTACATTTCATAGGCATTTCGCAGTAAAAAAGGTCTGTACTTGTTTTCCTTTGCAAGGTAGAAAGCTATTCCTGCAGCAAGAATGAAATCTCTCAGGCCAAAGTGTAGACTTGCAATATATAACCAGGTATTCATCGAATAATTAAAAATAGAGCCATTTTTGACAATCTACGCACTTAAAAAATGACCACAGGCAAAAGTCGATGTTGTTGTTTGGATGTGGAGAAATACAAGCGAAGCGAAGAGTTTGTCAATGCAAACAATTGGATCAATAGTAGTTTTGCTTAAGTTTCGTTAAAAGCTTTGATAAATGTTATAGTGGTTTATTATTAAGTTTTATCTGCTAAACCTTATTATGACAACAAAAACAAAATCTGCAGAGAATGTTATGAACAATATGAAAAACATGTGATATGTCCACTGAACTCCAATGGTGAACTCCAGTAGAGCTGTTCCAAGCGACTGTTTTATTTACCTCACCCACAACCATGACCATTCATAGTCGATGGCCATACCAATGCGGAACGGCTGGAAATCAGCTGTGAGGATAAACACTGCAGATCAGTGGCTCCCAAACTTGTAAATCATATCATACATACGTCCCGCTTAGGTTATTTTATGGCTGCAGTCGCCACTTACAGTAATAGGGGAATGGTGTCCGCTATTTAAATAGCGATTGATTAATTACTACGTGCTTTCTTTTTTCTAGTTATTTTCCATCATCTGTGCCTTTAGATAAACCAAAGTTTGTTAAAAATCAAACACTTTTCTTCAAAAATTTATTGAAACTTTGCAGGAAGGATAACATTCATCGTCTGCTGTTGCACTTGCAGGAAATTATATGACATGCCGGTATGGATAAATTATATGACGTGGAAACAATGAGAAAAGCAAATAACTCAGAAATTCCATCGTAATGCTACCGGTACAGTTTTTTCACAACTGACAAGGCAATTGTTTTTGAAGAAACCGAGGTAGAACACCCCCACGCACAACGAACATTTTTCATGATATCCTCTTATTTCAGAAATTCCTTTGCAATTTTTTCTGATATCTGAGTGATCACTGTCATTATTTCAAAACGTAACAACAATCGTTTCTCACATTATATAAACTAGGATTGGTCCAAGTGGGAGCCACGTCTGACCATTGACCTATAGCTGCCCTGTACCTTCTGCAGAGCAATAGAAAGACAATAGATTGGTCAGGTAGGTGGCAGTTGAAATGTGTCATTTCGCTTGAAAGATCGAGATGGTTTGCAAAGCAAGATGCGATGCTAAACTTTTCAACATTTCCGGTTCGCGAAAACAACAGGTATATTTTTTGTCCTTTTTTGAGAGAAAAAATAATATTATTTCAAACATAGTTTTTGGAAAAGTGTGTCACAGCCGACTTCATAAATCGAGGTGAACACATCTTTTCGGGTGAAGGGGTATCTTCTTGTAGCACTGTCCAGGTTTCTCAAATGGCCCTTTGTAAAATAATTGCTGATCGTGGAATAAATTGTTTCCAGGCATTGAAAAAACCTCATGGGAGTTACACAAAAAGTTGTGTGGTTGTCGCGTGAAAAAATGCTTTTTGAAAACGAATGATTTGGTAGCAATAAAGTGTTCCCATCCCTTTTCCCGCAAAAAGGTTGAGGGTTAGTAAATTATTAATGATCCCATGCGTTTTTCCACAGCTCAGAGGTAGCTCACTTATTATTTTTCTCTTGCAAGCCACTGGGCAAAAGCTTGGATCTGTGTAACCATGTAAATATTGCTGCAGCTATTCCAATTTGGCTGGATATACCAAACGAAAACATTCACAGAAGTTAGATAACAACTTTAAAACTAAGGTACACGTTGTGAAAAAATGTCATATAATGCTTAGTTGACCTCACATCCTCTAGGTTTGCAAATACTTACGCTAGATCTAAAAACATTTCCAAAGATTGTAGAGCACTGCACCATTACAGACAACACTGATGTTGGAAGCAACTGGGGTTGAACCACTTTGGCATACCATATAAATTTGTAAGTGTGAAACTTCGCGGTATTGGTGAAATGTTTGTGAAAAACATTGTCGGAAGGCCAACCTAGTTTACTGCCTGTATTTATAAATTTCTGTGTAATGCATTTTTTCAGCTTTGGAGCATCCATAGGAAAGCTAGAGACATTGTTTCAAATTATTATTCAATGTCTAAGCCGTCGTGTCGCCAACGCAGGGAAGTATCCTCATGGACTTTTCCCGGTAGGTGGATTTCTCAAAAAAGAAGTGGTGCACGTTGTTGCAAAAGTTCTCTTATACGAATTGCGTTAACCAACGACATCAATCTGTTGGCCGAAAAAATGGCTTATCATCAGCAGTTCGAATATAATGCAGACTTCTGCACTACTTTACTGAAAACCACAAGGTTGTGCTAAACAGCAGCCTTGGAACACCGCTTCTGTTTACTTTGTTGCCTGCAGCACTTTCGTGGTGTACCCAACGCTTGGTGCAGAGTTAAACGGAAGAAAGGGTTTCATGTTTCGTTATGGGACGAGATACAAAGCTGAGAAAGGCAATGTTTTGTTTGCGCACTAAATTAGGTAGGGGTTAATTACCCCAAATGACAAACAGTCGTCTGATACAGCCAGCTGCTGAAGTGCGCAGTGCCGCTAGGTATGCCGTCTAGTTTTCGAAATGGGAAAACCTGGTGATACTCATCGGAGCTGTCCTGAAATTTTAACAAATTGTAGTTACCTGCAATGATGTATCTAAACCAGTGGTTCTCAAACTTTCATGAGCCGTGGTCCATGCCAAGATTAATTGGCGAATATGTAATATATTGTGACACTTGGGTTATGCAATATCACGGCAAAGCTACCTAGTGAAGGCCTCTGCTCGTGGTCCCCAGAGAACCACTCCGTGGCCATCAAGGGGGACCGAGGGCCCCTTTGAGAAACCCCGATCTAAACAATGGATTGGTGTGAATTTTCTAAAACACCTATGGCAAAACTAAATATAAGTTTCCGTTGTTGAGCAGCAGTTTGGATCAGAGTTTCAGCAGATTTTTCTAAGCTTCAAAAATTTGGTGAAGTTGTTTTCAAATCTAATTTCAGTTTCTCTAACGATTATACAGGTTTTACAGGCGGCAAGTGACGCACAAGGAGTCAGGTTAATGCTCCACTAAACTTGAATAAATGTGAAAGAAAGTGTTGGGATTTTATCAGAGTCTTTCATTTTGACGCAGTTTATTATGTTTTGTTTATTTGAGTTAACGGCTATAACCGCAAAGAACAATCATATCAAGTTTACCTTTGCATATAATTCAAACTTTACGTCGCACAGTTAGAAAGAAAAATTCGAACATTTTTATCTTTTTTTGAGTTGGGAAATTAGATGTGACGCTTTGCAAAAACTGCAACGCGTTGTGCCAGACGACCGACCAGACGCCTTTTAAATTTTCAAAGTATCCTGCAGGGGAAAGCTCAGTGCTAGAGCCCTTCGGGTTTCGAGACTATCGAGCACGCACCGTTTCGAAGTCACATCAAGTAACAAATGCAACAAGCATGCTCTTACCAAATTTATTCATTTTGTATGTTGATCAATACCTCAAAATAACCTGTAGAAACAAGAAAGTGCTTGATTCGCTGATATATGGTAGAGAATCATATATTTGTATGCTGGGTGTGAGCTATTAAAAGTTTATCCGCCATTTTGTTTTTTCTGGTAACAAGCTGCCCCAAATGTTATCACTGAGTGTTCGTGAGACTGCATGGGGATTGATCCAATCGTACAGTAGTAGTAGGTAATCATCAAAATCGGAAGATATTTACTTTTTGGGTAGCCCTCAATTTGTACGACTCACAGATTCAGGCGACATACGTTGAGGCAGTAACTTCTCACTGATTGTAAGCAGTAGCAACGGAGGGCTCTGGAAAATGTTGCCCCAACTTTATTGAAAGGAGACGAGGTCCCCTTATTTTATGAGTGTAGTAGCAAAATGTTGGCGTTTTTCAGGCAATTCTTTTGCGAAGAGTTTAACAGGAAGATTTTTGAGCTATCTCAACTACTGTATGGCAAGTCTTCTTTCAAACATAGTGATTCATCACTTCTGGTTTTGACATTACACTGAGTATAACAGGAAACGTGAACACCTAAATCCATGTCGCAGAAAAAGAAGACCCGATAATATCTTTTGTTTGAATGTGGCCTGTGTTGCTGAGGGAGAAAGGGAATCTGGTTACCCTACTAGCTTTTTGCTTTACACCACTAACGACTAGCATCGCGATTTCAGAAATGCTATCTATAGCAGATACAGTGAAATTGCTCATTACGACGCACGACGTCATTTAAGGTCTACTCTCGGCATGGCCAGGGGTGAGGCATCCACAGTAACTGCTCAAGATAGCCAGACAAATGCGATGGCGAGAAGATTAAATGCCGATGAGTGTTAGATAGTCAGCAAACTGCGAAAGTGAAAATTAGCCTGGCTAGAATTTGCAGATGTTCGTTCGCAGACGTACCGGAGGGTTTCTGTTCAGGAAGTTTATTTTTGGTCGACACAGGGACTGATAATCACGGGTGAAAACACTAGTGACAAAGCTTTTCAGGGCAGGATCCGATTTTTAACTGTGTGAGGCATGGGCGCAATTTGGTGGGGGACACGGGGTCGTGTCCCCCCACTTTTTTAGATGGGGGGACATAATATGCCATGTCCCCACACTTTTTTCTCTTAGGGTTTGTATTCGGAGAGGTTTCAAAACTAAATGTGACGTTTGTCACGTTTTGTGTGAAGACTTTTTCATGTTAGATGTTACACATAGCCATGTTGATGTTGAAACAGAGTTTGACTTGGTATCACTGATTCCGATATTTTTATAAATTTTTACTTCAAAAATTATTTTTAGCATTTTGCAAGTTTCTAGAGATCGCAAAAGATTGTTAACTGCCTCTGTCCGACATTTATCCAGTGTGGTTTACTGTAAGAAAGGTCACTGTCTTGAAACAGTGAAATTTAACGGCTTCTCACGTGAGAGACCACAGTACAGTCATGATTTGTTTCGTGCGAAAACGTTGGCTAATTGACTTTACTGTAACGTTGGTTGTCACGTATTCAGAAACAGACAGCGTAAAATTTAAAGATGCAAGTGTATAATGTTAGAAAGTTACATTTTCAGGCAAACCTCTGCGAAGTTTTTGCCGAAGACAAACAGCAGCACTATTGTGGAGATTTAGTTTTAGGGTGGGCGGTTTTGCAAAAGACTGTCTTCAACCATTAGTAAACAGGATTTCCATCAAAACTTTAAAGAAGTATTGACCTAGCTATATATTGTTCTATAGCTCAAAACTTAATGACTTGACTAGGAATAACAGATTGCTTATATATTTCGCCTTATTTCCTGTATGTCACGACAAGAGTGACCACCAAGTTCAAAAGATATTTATACCCGCAATGCAGCAATGTTTTCATCCAAGTGCGAAACATTTGCTTTACATGTAACCAACGCATGGGTTGCGGAACTATTTTCAAAGTGGCAGGCACAAGTGCACGTTAAAAAAACTAGAACAAATTTTTGTGATTTGAATTGGCAACTGTCACATCACGAGCACTGAAATATGATGTCATTAACTTTTGTCAGCATGTTTAAGCAATTTTATTCAAAAGTTGATAAGCCCTCAACGACCCCTATCTACACAACACCCTACGCTACACTGACCTGAGCACATAAATGTAACTAGTTGTTCTTAGTCTTACACAAAAACAATTTACTTTACTAAGAATGGACCCAATACGAATTGTGTTACTTAAATTTATTTAGGCAAAATTCGAAAATTAAAAGTGGGAGGGCCGCGCCCTCCCAGAAAAAAAGTGGGAGAGCCTGAAACCATGAGGCCCCCCTGGTTCCGCCACCTATGAGCCTACGTAGCACCTAGTTTGCTGGAAAGTCTTTTCGTGTTATTTCAGGTGAAACGTGGTACTATTTGCCAATTCACCTTGTTCATTTTGGTTTCTGTTTAATCTCAAATATCTTTTCGTGTCGTTATGCATGCGTAACTCTAGAACAAAACTTTTGACATTAATTTCTCCTATTAAAATTTGATGTTAAACCTGAAAAATATGATTGTGACAAGACTGAGCTGAGTCGCATAACTGACAGAAGTCACAAGGCAACAGTACCAGCAGACCCGTAACCAGCTTTGGACACCAGGGGGTGGGGGGCGAATAATTTTCTGAGGGAGGCCCAAATTTTACATCGATTGCATGCACGAAATCAGTGGTTATGCATACAATATGTCCATGAGATTTTTCAGAAGGGGATAAAGTTTTTCCATGGGGGAGAAGGCCTCCCTTTAGCTACGGACATGGTCACCAGATGACTAGGTATGCAGTCATCACATTGTAGGCTAGATTGGTATTATACGGGTATGTATTCAGAAAGACTTCTGGTTCGTTTTCGTTTGGATATCTTGTAATTTTCTCTAGTTGGCTTGGATAATTTTGCTTGAGAGTTTGATTGCTGTTGGCAGACGATATTAGACAAACGATGTTTGGACAATCGAAAGGGTAACCAACAGCATGCAGGGGCTGACAAGGGGAGATTGAAAGGATACATCATCCACCCATCAGCAGTAAAAATAAATTGTAACCATTTTGTGAAGAAGCCTACGCTAATTTTGGCCAAATATTTTTGGCTA
>Ga0210059_1004987_pt1 | contig 21362 bp, 14 predicted proteins | sample Ectturendosymbi2_FD_188042 | JGI IMG/M metagenome (GOLD analysis project Ga0210059, IMG submission 188042) | Ecteinascidia turbinata endosymbiont from Florida, USA - Sample 2 (SPAdes) (version 2) | ecosystem: Host-associated > Tunicates > Ascidians > Unclassified | place: Key West, Florida...
TTGTGATATCGTTAATGTAAATAAGGAAAAGCAAAGGTGAAAGAACACTACCCTGGGGGACCCCACAAGATATCATTTTGTATGAAGATTTAAATGCACCTATCTTAGTGCACTGCATTCTATTGTATGTGCAGTGAGTCAAACATGGCAACACAACTTGTCATGAAAAAGTTAAACAAGCAACAATATGTTGCTAAAGTTCAAGAAATAAACAAGTCAGGAATGGTTAGCTGATGCATGCTATGCTCTCTTTTGCGTTTTGCTTTCAAAATCACCTGCTTTAAAGGTATAACTTATCTTCCATCTCTTTACACCTCCCGACAGACGCAGTAAATTTTTTCATTTTCGTCTCTTCAGACCATGGGCGTACGCAAGCGGGGCTTTGGGGTTAAAACCCCCCTTGAGCTTGATATTTTACAAAAACTTTATTATAAGGAGAGTGTATAGGGCTTGATTTATTGCAAAAATAAGGAGAACGTGTATAGAAGAATATGCTTATTATGTCAACAAGCTTCGCTTGAAAACATGAATATGACATCAAATAGTGACGACACAAACAGAGCACACCAAATACAGATGACCACCATATGCCACTGAATGAACCCCTTCATGAAAATTTTCTGCGTACGCCACTGCTTCAGACATCAGATCAGAACGTTTATGAATAGCTTCTCGCTTCGCCCAGACTTTTCTAATAGCAGTCTCACTTTGTGCTGCCGTGCGATGCTTCGTTTGCTTGGAGGATTTGTCTGGCTCAACTTAGAGATTACTTCCAATCTCTGTGACTCATTCAAACGCTTGGCTTTACCTGACATTATATGTGAATATTATAATATAAGTAAACGCAATGTGCTTTGCTAAAAAGATTAGTTAGCTTCAGTCAGTGCAACCATCAGTCTCGAAACTTCAGCCCTAATGATCAGCAACATGGTTGCCAACCTGTTTTGACCAAAAAAAGCGAGTCCTTGTTCCAAACAAGCCAGAAAAAGCCAAATACCAGTTTTAAGGTATATTCACATAAACATGCATAATCAAACACAAAATAGATATTAAAACCCGTCAGAAACATACAATTCCAATCTTTAGAAGCATTTTCTTTACCAGTAATTCCACTGTCTTACATTTGTTTCCTATAAATAACATCGATGATTTTTAGGGCAACTGCAAAATCTTTGCAATATTCTTTGCGTGGTCACAGATACTCGTCAGAAGAGATTTGTAATGAATAAGCAGCTCTGACAATGTTTTGCCAGAGGTAAGCCTTGTCGACTGAAAAAAGCCAGAAAGAGCCAAATTTTGCCTGGATTTTTGATTTCCAAAAAGAAGCCAAAAGTATTCAAAGGAAAGCCTAATTTCAAATTCTGGCTTCAAAAAAGCCAAATTGGCAACCTTGGTCAGTAATTTGGCGTGTTCATTTTTGCTGATACATGCACAGGCCTTCTATATTACGTAATAATACGCTTTTGGTGTAGAGCACAAAGCATAATTGCTAAGTTCGCACCTACCACACAAGTTCGCACATACTGTTCAGAATCAAGTTGCGAACTTAACTGGGAGATTACTGTACGCTGAAGCAATATTATCGTAACAACCAGAGGTCCTCAACCGCTCTGCCCCGAGAAGTCCTTTACGTCCCGCAACGCGATATACCCAACTGGATTTGATAGCTTGTGGGTGATGCGTGAAACGCAATATCGTAGCTGGCAGTTTTCCGGATGGCACAGCGCACAGGGTGCGGTTCTACAAAAAAGAAATGTGGAAACGCACTTGAAAAACTGGCGATTTTCAACAACACTTCAAACTAGATTTTGAACCACTTTTTAATGATGTATTCACTTTCATTGCACTACAAAGAAAAACCTGAAGAAAGTGTGGGAACATGTTCCCGCACCACGACGCCTCTGGAGTCGCACTTGTCCAGGTGGCAGTTGTCCTAGCTACTTGGCAGTTTTCCGGGTGGCAGTTGTCTTAGGTAGCAGTTGTCCGAGTGGCACTTATCCTGGGCGGCAGTTGTCCTGGGTGACAATTGTCCTAGGTGGCAGTTGCCCGGGTGGCACTTGTCTCGTGGCAGTTAAGTGGGTATCCTGACAACAGCCACCTGGACAACTGCGCAGTTGTCCAGGTGGCTGTAGTCCGAATACCCACTTAACGCTACGACAGGGCGGTTCACAACTGCAAAAACATCAGGCTGCGCGAATGTCTCGTCGAATAGCAGTCGAGCAGAGGTGTGCGGCTGGGATGGCGGACACCCGAGGTTGACAGTTTGAAACTTGCTAAACTGTACAAGAATTGAGTATGCGCATAAAGCACGCAAGAGAACTTTCGTTTTTTATTATGTGGCTGTTGTATGTACAACTACTGGGAGGGCAGAGCAGATACGGCCTTGTGTGAGCTGTTATGATTAATCTGCCTGAAATGCCAATCAGTGACGAATCTCGAAATGATGCAAATATTCCAAGCACAGCTCAGGTGTCCGTCTGTAGTTGTATTAGCGCACACCCAGGTTCGCCGCATCGAAAAACGAAACGAAAAATTAGTGACGCACCAAAAACTCACTTACATCAAGCAAGTCGTAATGGGACAGTTTTGAAATTTGGCTCAGAAAATAACTTGAACGTCCATAGTTACCTTTCAATCCTTTTTTGTGAGTTTCCCTGAAATTCACGATCTGGAAAAAGTCACGTCACTATCAGTTTGATTGGGTGTGCGTCGCACATCTGGAGTATAGGTCCCTGGTATTGACAAATGTGAGAATTACTGGCATTTGAATACGTAAAACTGGTGTTGACAAAAAAAAATCGAAAAATTAAATCCATGGAGCATATGTTAGTAACCTTACAATAGGAGAAATCATCTAGTTACAGCACTTTAATTTTTTTAATTTCACTCTCTGGCTGCCCCCTGCATTGGATTCCTGGGGCCGTCGCCCTGTTTGCCCCACCTCCGCATTTCAGTGACTCAACGCTACCGGAGAGCAGTCAATAACTGCAAAAGTATTAGTCAACGTGTTAATCACGGGAGTAAAACACACTCAGATCTACGTCAGTACGTCAACGGGGTTCACGACTGCAAATATGGAAGGCTGCGCATTTCGCGCAAAACAGCGGCGAAAAACACACCCAACGCTACGGCAGGGCAGTTAATATCTGCAAGTGCGTCAGACTAGGCACATGTGTCTATGAGCAACAGAGTAGAGAAGGTGTGGCTATGTTAACGCATGCCCAGGGTTACTACATCAAAAAAAGAAATCCGGACTATTGTTGCACAGGGTTGCCAGGTCCAGATAGACTAAATTGCCAAAGTGCAAACATGCAAAATAACATCAATATATGCCAATCAGACTGAAAATAATCTATAATTTAAGCTCAAAGGAGGCAAGTTTTCAATAAATCTCAAAAAATATTTTTTCTCTGCCAATATCACTATAAAAGGCCAAAATTATGCCAACTAACACGCACGTGCCAAACATACCTGTCTAATTCCAAACCACTTCTAAAAGGCCTCAATGTCTGGAATTAAGCAGTAAAAATACCAACCTGCCAACCATAGTGATGCATCAAAAAGTCAGCTTAATTGAGTAAGTTGAAATGGGACAGTTTTGAAATTTCGCTTAGACAATCAATTAAAAGTCCATAGTTACCTTTCAACCTTTTTTGTTATTTTCCCTTGATTGCACGATTTGGAAAAAGTCACGTCAATATCAATTTGTTAGGGTTTGCGCCGAGTATAAGCCCCTTATATTGAGGAATGTAAAATTACTGACAGTTGAAATACCAGTGCGTAAAACCTAGCGCGGATGAAAAGAACACAAGTTTCGAAAAATTAAAAGCATGCATCATTTGTGAGTAACCTTACAATATGAAAAAGCATCTAGTTACAGCAATTAAATTTTTGTAATTTTACTCTTTGGTTGCCCCCTGACTTGGATGTCCGTGACCGTCGCCCCGTTCTTCCCCCTCTGCTCGTCCCTGGTTGCATGTGCAATGTAAACACTTGGAAAAGCTCATAAGTCAGGTATACGGGGTGTAGATTTTACTGACCTTTGTGACGACACGTGAAACAGCGGCAATAGGAAGCCATTTAGTATTAGAAGACACAGTGCAGCACAGAAATTCAGGCTTGCCAGGTTGTCCTCTTTAATGCCAAATTTCAGAAATTTGATCTTTTTTCAAAGTGGTTTGGCATGAAAAAATGCTATTTTGGCCTTATTTAGTGGTGTTGGCAGAAAAAATGTTGTTTGGAAGTTTTTAAAAACTTGACTCTTCCAGCTGATAATTTGAGAATATTTTTAGCCTGTTTTGCATTTATTGACCTTTGCAGGTATGTTTTGAGTAGCGATATGGCGTATATGGTCCATCTGAACCTGGCAATCGAATAGGTCTTCTGTGAGTTCTCTGTACTTCATTCTGTGATAGATATTTGCGGAATTGTGACAAATGTCATAGGCTTGTGAAATCAAAAAGCTATGGCATAGTTCATATTTGCAATTTAATAACCTGTATCTTAATGGTTCAAACACTTGCAGAAAATGCTTAATAAAAATACGTACAAGAGGAGATAATACATTTGGTGATAACAATTTTTTGCTTATTTATTTTCGCAACATTGTACATTTGCCATTACTCATCCAGGTAATTCAAAACTGACTGTCATTGACTTGTTTCAGGCTATTTGGCATTTTTTATGTGCGATTTGGCATTCTGTGTTCATCTGGACCTGCCAATCCTGCAGGCAATAAAAGTGAACCAGGTCGAATGGGGAATCTCTTCTTGTTTGGGCTGCTGAAACACCACGGTCTTTGTATTTTGAGTTTGCGTCTCCAAAAGAGACCGTTACACTTTCTCTTTGGGTTTTTCTTATAATACACATTTTTCTTGGAATTTGGAAATGTAAGTGATCTGCTGCTAAGGATCATCGATTGCTGCCTTTGCAATGGACGCGAAGGTTTAGGAATAGCTTTGCTTGAAAGAGTACAGATCGATTCTTAAAGAGGCATCTCTCAGTACATACAATTTGGAAACGTAGAACTTACTGTAGATCGGATGACATAACCCACTAACTGCTGAAGAGGCTGTAAGTGGTAATGCAAACAGTATGCATTGTACCAATCTGAATTTGCGAAGTTGCTGGCAGCAGAATTTTAGGCTAAACAAAGTAACTCATCAGACAACCTCCCTTCAACATAAATACATTAGCAGATTTCACACATAGCTTCAGCATTATACCTATGTTGGTCAGAACAATTAACCACCTTTGCAAGTCTGAAACATCCATTCGAAACGAAAAATCCTGCCCAATCCCTCTGCCCTTATTCGGCACAACAAAACAGACCTTACATGAAACTTTAAGTGCCGTAGCCTGTTTTCCGACGTGAAGCGAGAGAATGCGAGAAGCGCAATGCTTTCGTGGAATCCGTCGAATGGGCTCTGCTTTCTTCGTTTTGCTATGAGTCAAAATTACACCTATCTATATTCAAGGAGAAAGTTCCACAAAGATGACACAAGCGAATCAATCGAAAAATCGTTTTGAGGAAATTAATGTCACGAAACACTACGCGTCTTCAGGCCCAATATCTGCAAAACGCGCTAACGGGTGAAATGTTGAAAGGCTAAAGCAAGGGCAGAGAAAGCGAAGAACTGAAAACTAAAATGAATATATCAGAACACAAACTGCAGGTAGTACACACTGAAATATGTATCGTTCCCAAATAATTGCTTTCACTGGATTTTCAAAACCATCTGGCGCCGATATCTTCGAGTAACGCGACAAAGCTGCTTCAGAAATTTCAAAGTCCTACAAAGCGAATGTACCTTACCAAAAAAGTGCTTTTACCTCTTTGATTTTGGACTGATTTTGCGTTTTCGCATCTATTTTGTGTGATTCTGAAATGTCATGTGTTTGTCGTATTCCAAAGATTGGAATTTCTTCTGTTTCTTTGAGAAAATCCTTTTGCAATTCTGTGTCGCAGAGTTATTTTCAAAGCAAGGTCATTTCATGAGTGAAACCGTTTCAAAAGCAAGGCACGACCAGCCCTGGTAGCACCTGACATTAGCTTCACAGTCGCGACACGCGCTCTAATCACCATCGTGTCTGAAACACAGTCGCAAACAATGCGAAGCGTCGCGACGAACCTCGTCCCACTCAAAGTGTTCTATTTACGCCACAGCACACGTTGTCATTTACAGAATTAGAACAAATTCTGCGCACGGCTCAAGGTGTTTAACAAGCCGGTGTAGACGAACCATTGTCTACGGACTGTGACATCCGCCCTAATGACGATCGTGTCCTAGAGACCTTCGCGAACATTGCAACCCGATGCGACGAGCTCATCGCACTCAAAGTGGTCTTTTCACATAACGCAGCAGAACACATTCTGCGTACATCTCATTACGTAAGCAAGTCGGTGCGGGCAAATACTGTTTGGCAAAAATCTGCTTTGGCAATAAATATCAGATAAGAAATGAATCAACCCTGAATTATTCGCGCCATGAACTAACAAAGCAGTCACACTTGGGGCACATTGTGACCGACAAACTACACATTATCAGTTGTGTCTATCCAGTATTACTGTATCAGAGTTACCACTGAAACAGCACGGCACTTTGCGAGAATGAACGGAATGTGAATTCCTAAGAAACCAATTACTAAAGAGTTATTTAAAAAAAATCCGCGATAAAGAGCAAGCGGATAAAATAATCGGAAATGTTTTCACATCGCGATGTAATTTTACACTTTTCATTGGACCATTCACGCTTTCAAGTGTTTGTAATATGTTCCAATTCAAATTAAAAAAATTTGTGAAAATGACATTTGTGACGTCCAGTTTTTCAGTTTCACAAAAAAACAAACCCATGTGAAACTTGCGAAATGCGCGATTCATATGTGGTTGCAGATGAAACCTGCTTTCGAAGCTGACGGGAAGCTTTTTCAATGTTGCAGGCTGCCTTTTGGAGTGACTAACGGCGTGGCTGCGTTTAAGAGAACTATGGACGACTTCATAAAAAGGCACGCGTTGAAAAATGTTTACGCTTATCTTGATGATTTGACTGTGACAGGTGCTAGTGCTGAGGAGCACCAGGAGAACTTGCAACGTTTCTTAGCCCGTCCATAACTTTCAACGAATCAAAGTCAACAATTGGAGTAAAGGAAATAGACTTGCTAGGTTACCGAGTTTCGCAGGGGCGAATACAACCTGATCCGTCCCGTCTGCAACCGTTACTAGCGCAACACCTCCGTCTTCCCTGAAGGAGTTAAAACGAGTGTGTTGACTATTTGCTTATTATGCCAAATGGATTGCGAACTTTTCAAAAAAGTCACGACCACTTCAAACGGCAACGGAATTCCCTTTGACTGGGCAAAATTTGGAGGCTTTTAACGCTTTGAAAAATGATCTAATCACAGCCAACCTAGGGGTCATTAAGGATGACGTTTCTTTCGAGGTGGAAACTGACGCTTCCGACTACGCCATCGCGGCCATATTGTCCGAAGAAGGTCGTCCTGTCGCATATGTCGCGAACCTTAAAATAGTCATGAACAAAAGTGTATCACGCCGTTGAAAAGGAAGCTTATGCCATTATAGAAGCCACTCGCACAGGGTCTCAATTTTTGAAAGGTATTTTACCCTTATTACTGACCAACGCTCTGTCGCGTTCATGTTCGATCAGCAAAACCGAGGCAAAATAAAAAATGCCAAGCTATTGGCGTGGAGGCTCGAAATAAGTCAATTAACGTATACTGTGTATCACAGACAGGGAAGGGAACATGTTGTTCCGGATGCAATGTCTATATGCTCAACGATGCCCTCGACAGCAAATATACGAGCACTCCATGAACAGCTTGGGCATCTTGGATTTTCCCACTTGTACCACTTTGTCCGGTCAAGGAATCTTCCCGATACAAGTGATGAGACGAAAAATGCCAAACAATTTTGCAGAACTTGTGCAGAAGTAAAACCGAGGTTTTTTAAACCTGCCCCGGGCACCCTCATTAAAGCGACACGTCCGTGGGAGCGTGTGTCTATTGATTTCAAAGGACCCGTCCAGGGGCCTAAACCATACCTTTTCGTTTCAATCGATGAATGCAGCAGGTTCCCATTTGTCTTTGCGTGCTCGTCGATGACGACCAAACCGTCGTAGATTGTTTGAATAACTTATTTTGGTTATTTGGTTTTCCTGCGTACGTGCACAGTGATCGTGGCTCGTCGTTTCTGAGTTCAGATTTGAAGGTTTATTTTGCAGAGCGAGGTATTGCTTCCAGACGCTCCACGCCCTACCACCCTCCAGGCAACAGCTAATGTGAAAGAACAAATCAGACTGCATGGAAAACTGTATCAAACTATTACTGCATCACCGCGGGATGGCCCGAGGAGAGGTGGCGAGACGTACTTCAGAAAGCTCTCCATGCAATGCGGTCGCTCCTATGCACCGCGACTATCGAAACTCCACATGAGCGGATGTTCCGCTTCCAGCGACGAGCGACTTCTGGCACCGTTATGCCAATGTGGCTGCTCACTGAGGGCCCGGTTTTACTTCGACGACATGTACGGAACAAAGGCGATCCACTGTGTGACGAGGTCTTACTGTTGGAAACCAACCACTGGTATGCGCACATCCAAATAGCAACGGACGAGAAGATACTGTTACGACGTCAGACCTCGCTCCTTGTCCAAACGAGGGGATTGAGTAAGAATTCTCAAGTGATTCTGGCAGTCGAAGCCGAGGTACCGAACATTCCAGAGGAAGTACTGATGCGATGGAAATCCCGAGCGACATATGCGCAAAGCTTCTCACCGTGGCAGCAAGCCACAATAGAGATCATGCTCGCAATCTCTCTTTGCGTACACTAGTCATCATGTTCAATCGTTCACACGTTAACATGGGCAGAGCTTACACGTCGCAATCTCTCTTACTATTGCTTGCTCGGTCCACATATATAATGGTGTTATTCTTCACGCACATCCCGTTCGTGGCGAACCACACAATCAACGCAACACCACCGGAGAGGCTGCAACAGTACCGTCAGCTGATGCTGATCAGCGCAAATCAATGAACGACGTTGAACCTGATTCTAAGTTCAACAAGTAATGAATTGTCGCCTACTCTGATTCTGCGCAGATCCGGGAGAAAAAGGAGACCTCCTGATATGGGGAACCGATTGTTTATTCGTGACTGTTACCAATAGTGCAACGCGTGTATTTATTATTATTTATAATGCCTGAGTCTGTGTAACTGTACATGCGTATTATTTACGTGGGGAGATTGTGGTAATTGCGTTATGTCCCCCGGCTAATTGTTATGATTGCTTTTCCGCTGCGCCGAATGCAATCCCTCATTACGCGCAACGACCTGCTTTGGGCGATTACGGTAGCAAGCCTGCACTACTGCAATGTGTTGAAGGTTCATTTTTGGTTACTTGCTGCATCCACGTGCGAACGGTACTGCGCAGAGCTGCTTATTTCTTTGATTGGAAGTTTCTACTTCGTTTTTAATTATGTTAAAGCTAATTAAACTTGCCACATGTACCAACCATACTTTTTATCGTAATTTTATTTCAATTCATTTATTGTATTCCAGGCAAATTTGTTTGGCTTGTGCCGACAATTTCCATCACGGGTTGCTGGAAAATATGCGCATGTTCACACAAGGACTCCGTAATTCTACAAACCAAATAATGAGCATATAAGCTGACGAGCTGATATAATACTGGTAGTGTTATCAGTAAACAGTACTGCTTATTATTTTGACACACATGTAAACCCACGCTAGCCCCTCTAAAAGGCGACATTATGCTGCGCACTATTAAATGCTCTAGTTTTTCTGTAAGTTGTTTTCTATATAGAGCGATGCGCACAACTTTGAGAATGTTTTCTATACAGTGCGATGCCTCCGCCTTTCTTTGTTCCTTTGATAAATTGTTAGCCAGTTGGTCTTAGACTTTTTCTAACTCCAAGTGTGAGCTGCTTATTGTCAACCACACAACCAGCCAAGAGCGGTCCCAAACAAAACTTTTCCAAGATGTGTTCCCATCCATCTCAATCCCTGCTCCCAATCTATGGCAGTTATTAGGATCCCCTCTGCATCAGGATTCCGCCCCACTACATCTAGAGACAAACTAAAATGCTTGACCACATCATTGAAAACCTTGAGCTAATAGAGCCACATCAAGCATTCTTCATATTGAAAAACTGTCTCTCAATCCCCAAACGCATACCTACTGCGAAATGCACCAAGCTTCAAGTACAAAGAGGAGCTCGAAGTGTTCGACGCAGCCATAAAAACCAACACGGAAAAAATATGCAGTGTGTCTTTTGGTGAAGAACTGGTCACAAGCATCCCTACCAATCAATCATGCAGGCCTGGGCCTTCGTTCTGCGGCATACCTGTCCCTGCCATGTTTCCTGTCATCGTCTCATGCCTGTAAGGGCCTCGCCAACCGTTTGCTTCCCTCTCTCAACCTGGAAATACCTTATGGGGATGTAAACGATGCAATTGACGATTGGTCCGAACGCCATGATTTATCACCACTACAAAAGGGAATGCAAGCAGTCTGGGATGATCTCGCCTGCAGAGATGCACTCAAATCTCTGCTAAACAGCAATAACCCTTGGAGCCACTGCAGATTACTTGCTGCACAAGAGAGCCACACTGCCGCCTGGTCAGAAGCGTTCCCAATTGCCAGCGTCGGAAACCTGCTCAGTCCTGATGAGCTCCGTATTGCGATTGCCCTCCGAACTGGTGCCAAAATCTTTGAGAGGAAAAAATGCCGCTGTGACAAAATGGTTGATGAGCTGGGGATCCATGGCCTCTCCTGTACTAAAAATGCAGGCCTTTTCCCAAGACATTTAGCCATCAACTCCATCCTCAAGAGGTCATTGACCCGCATTCGTCTCCCCTCTACCTTGGAGCCTGTCGGCCTGACTAACGATGGAAGGAGGCCGGATGGCCTGACTTTGGGCCCCAGGTACAGAGGCCTAAGCCTAGTGTGGGACGCAACGGTTGTGGACACTTTTGCTCAGGGCCACTATAAAGACTCTGCCAGACAGGCTGGTTTTGCTGCCACAAAAGCTGAGGCCGCAAAATGCCAAAAATATCATGACCTCCAGAGCAATTACCGCTTTCAACCAGTTGCAATTGAGACCACTGGTGTGTATGGCAAGTCCACTGCCCCATTTTGAGTGGTCTTACAAAGAAACTTGTTGATGCGTCTGGTGACCCCAGGGAGCGCCAGTGGCTCCACCAGTGTCTGTCCCTTGCTATGGTCAGGGGAAACGCTGCCAGCATTTTGGCCTGTGTGCAAGTTTGATCTTATGTTACCTGTTCTTTTTCTAGTTGCATTTGATGTACAGACCTCCATCATTGCCCACCACTTCCGCCTATATCAATGTGTAGCTCTTGCCTTCCGAATCCTCGTTCTTTCTGTAAGATTCATTGTTCCCTCAGTTGTGCAGTGTTACCTTGTGCATTGGTTAAATATCTTGTCAGTCGCATAGCCTATGATGAGAGTACAGCGTGGTGTCACGTTCCACATTACTTGAAATCTTTGCGGTCAGAAGAAAAAATTTATCGAAGGGACAAAGAAAAAGCTTATGCAAAGCTTTGCTTGCAAGTACTGACAGTGCGAAATCACACGTGAAATCGACTTCTCATTAAAAATTTGCTGATCGATTTCTTGTTTATCCCGATTGTGGAGAGTACTTACAGTACTTTATCAAATCATCCTAGCTTTGTTTGAGTAGCTTAAAAAATAGCTTAATTTAAAGAAGGTTGAAAACGGAGATTATCTACTACTGTAAATGTCGATTTATTGTCAAAAACGACCTGTGTAACCGACAAAAGATCAGTTGCCACGTATCGATAAGATTTTTTACATTAGAATCGTTGTACCATGCAAACATTTACAGCAACTTCAGCCCTTTAGAAAACAATATAAACAACATACTCCACCTTCTGTACAGGGAACCTGAACAAAGAACGAAGTTAATGAAGTTAGTTTCGGCACTAGGCCAGTAGGCCATGCGCACATTACCTCTACCACGTGCCAAATGGAACTAAATCATGATATTGCAGATGGGCCAATGTAAATATTTGTATTATACCCGTTTTTGAGTTTTATATTTGCAACAATACTGTGGACATCACTCCGTGTACTGACGTTTATTTATTAGATTTGTGGCAAGCCAGGTTAAATTTCATAATTATGTTGATCTGCATTGTCGAGGAAACTTCTCTTTGTTAGCATCATTTTTAAATCCGCAGATTTGACTATCTTGAGAATGCTACGCATTCTTCAGAAGATTCTTTGAAAAGTATGAGGAGTTTTCTTCATTTGCTAAACGGATCCGTTGAATGTTTAACCAACCCTGTAGAAGTGTCCCTGGGCGGTTGGCTGTTTCATGACTTGCGCAAAAATTGAGCTTTCGTTTTTCGTCTTGGGTGGTTTTCAATTGGTAACTACAATCTACAAAGCCAAACGTGAAGTTACATGAGGCAGAATTCTTTCTAATTCAAATGCACGCTTTTAATGTATTGCTTATATTTGGGCATTCAACTGATGACAAAGACACTATCGCGTGGCTGAATCATGTATACAAAAAACTATTCTGTATTATTCCGTATCTGTCTGTACATTCTGGGGCTCATCCTTCACTGTAATGATGAGCTTAACTAAACTGTCAGTTATTTTTGATGACGTGGCGAAGTTCGAAAGCAGCGTTTTTAGGAGAATGTAGATGATAATTGCGAAATTGTATCGGCATTCGTAGTGTTGATTCTGAAACAACTTGAAACACTCAATTCAATAAATGACACAGGCTTTCCGTTTGATGACCCCAGTCGCATCGCTGGTATTTTTTGCTTTTGAAACGTTGCACGCCACTAATGTGAATCGCAAAGTCCAACTCTTAGAAAATGTTAAAATCTACATTTCACTTTTTTGTGAAAACCTGAACAGAGAATAAAGGGAATGTAGTTACCATTGACACAGACCATGTTCATTTTACTTCCTCTACTTGGCAAGTGAAACAAAATTATTTTGCAGATGGGACTTGTAAAGGTTTGTAACCTTATTGAACTGTGCATTTCCAGCAATACCTGCGGACATCACGCAACATGTTGATGTTTATTTGCTTGCTTGCAAATAAGGTTTTAATGTCATAGTTCTATTGCATAATGTAGGAAGAACTTCGTTTGTTAACAATATTTCCAACTTCACCGACTTGACAATCTTGCGAATTCAATCCTTGCATTTAGAACATACTTTCAAATTTGTGAAGAATTCGATGGGTATCTGTATTTGTATACTCACTCACAAAGGTGTAGGAGCAGATAAATTTTGGGTGGTGCGAAGAAATATTGCCCAAATTTCTGCAAATTTGCCCGATTTAAATCCAAAGAAAAAGACCTCCAAAAAGCAACAGCATTTCACTTGGCGCATTTTTCAAATCAAGGCACTTCAAGCACCTTTTTTGCCCAAATTTCACCCAAGTTTTCCCAAACTTCTCCTAACTTGTCCAAAAACAACTAAATTGAAACATGACTTTCCATGAAAAAAACATCGTCACTTTCAGTTTGGGTGCCACTTTTGTAAAATCAACGCACATACAGCAATTTTGCAAAGGTTTACACATATTTTGCTCAAATTTCCTCACATTTTTTCCGCATTTTAAGGGTTTTTGCCCGAATTTCCACCAAATCAAAACTTTTAGGAGTGCGGTTGAACCCCCTGCACTCCCGCCTCCTGCACCAGTGCTCACTCAAATTTCAATGATAAAAATTTCAGGTTGCAAGGTTGTATTCACATAGAAATACGACAGGCGGTGTGAAAACTATAAGTTGGTCGCAAACTTGTTCTAATGGTTGTCATGCTGTTGTAGGGTTGTGGTGGTGCGGAACCGAATATAAAGGGTCCAGGAGCGGATCCAGCCAGTAAGGTAAGTCGGGGGGCGATTTCACTAATATTTGGTTATCAAGTCTCATTACGGTTTCACTTCTGCAAAAGAGATGCTGTATACTTCACGACACTGTTGTGACAAAACAATAGAGGCAAAATAAATCAAGGTGAAAAAATTTACCTTCGTCGGTTTTTATGGTGGCCGATGGCCCCAATCGTCGCCTTCTGGATCCGCCCCTGAGTTGGTCGTCGGCCAATTACGTTTCCACAGAGATCCTTACTAGTTTAGGCGTCAACGTGTTTGTTGCAGGAGCACAAGTCCGTCTCTCAACTACGGGACCTGACGTCTTGAAGTTGCCAAGCAAACGCAGAGCGAAAGAAAAGGCTCTCACAACTTTGTTAAGAACTCTTCAGTGGCACCCTAAGTTGATTTCCTTTTTCGATTATATTCGGATATGCAACAAAATCGCTACTACACTTTAACGTGAAATGAGAACAGTGTAAAGTTAAACTGTTCGGTGTAGACGAAAGACTGCCAACACTTTTGAAGCTGACATCCCTTTCACAAAAATAAAGTGACGTTTGCCCCCCTCTTTATAAACAAAACGTAGAAATCACAAAGAGCCCAATTTTACAGTATCTTCATTTTTGAAATTATTACTCGTAATGCATAGGCTACTGACAACACAAAAGAAAACGCTAAAGTCGTACTTTCCTTTCATATCTTACTGCTCATTAGAAACAAACCTTTTGTTACTCTTGTGTTGTTGCTTCCTGAAATTATCCGCTCACACTCTGGCACACAATTTCTCTGAGCTATACACAAATCGTTCGAGGGGTTCAAACGATTCCGATACTTGTTTATCAAATGACGTAGAGAGGAAAATCCAGATTCGCACAAATACGTTGTTGTAAAGGGCATTAGAATAGAAAGGAATTCTGTACCAATTTTTTGGTAATTTTGCATGGCTGAGCACCGGAAACTTTGAGTTATACAGCATCAAACAAACATTCGGTCTTAATTGTGGTATAAACGTTTAAACGTCACAATGCGCTTACAATTGCATCACCGGTCATCTTCAGCGTGGTAACTGCAGCGTTAAGCAGAAATAGGAATGCGCGCATTTAGCAAGTTACATTGTTAACTTAGTAACGTCAGCTGGAATAATTAGGCGGGATAATGTTCTTTTGAGTAACGGGGCTTGCACGTTTTCATAAATCTTGGTTCTACTGTAAAAGAAGTACATCCGAGAACATACAAACTCACATTCAAAATTCGCATTTTGCACCCTCAGAAATCTTGTTCCGGACACGTTGGGAACCGCTGGCGTAGACTAACGGTGCACAACAGCGTTGAGCGTTCACATGCGCAAGCTGAAACAGCGACCAACTGTTGCGATGTAGGTTTGCAGGCTATCGTGTAAACTGTTAGACCAGTGGTTCTCAACGTGGGGGGAATCGCCTCCTTGGGGGCGATTTTGAGGAACAAGGGGGCGAAAAAAACAAAGGGGGCAGTAGGAGGGCAAAACAACACAAAGGGGACGAAAACGCTCAACCATGTGGGTTCTATTGTTTCCCACATCCTATTTGGTTGAAATGGGGTATTTTGCTGTGGTCTTAATGCTCTCAAGCATAGAAACCGATTGTTGATTCACAAGCGAGGTGACCTACCACTGTAGCTCACTAAAGTGCCTCCCAATATTTCAAAGCTTTTGACTGCCGCCAAGCACATCGATCACACCGAACTGTAGACCATTCTATGTATTGATTTCTTTAAATAAAATTCTTTAAAAATACTGACTTGTGTTTGCTTTATAAGGCTTTGGGGGCGACAACGATAAATCTAGAACAAAAATGGGCGATGGAACAAAAACGTTTGAGAAACACTGTGTTAGATTGTTCGCAAAAAAAGTACATTGCGTTGAATCATGAATGGAATACTGTTTGAAATCACTCAGTAAGAATGCAAATAAAAACAGCAAAGCACTAATATGTACACTATTCTGTACTGTAATTAACAAGTTAGTGCAGCCAGCCGCTGATCGGTGACAGCACACATCCTTATGATGGCACGCGAAACCGCTATGTCTCAAGATCAGTAATTGTGCTGACTTCAAACGACTGATTGTCGAACCCTTCACTAGTTGGATGACTTCCCGTTTGTGCTTAACTTCGGTGAAGCTACCACCGAACGTGCGAAGAGCAAGACTTAGCAGGGGGTAACGCACCAAAGATATCACACCAGCTATGCACAATGTTAAGCCAAACAGTGTGCCAAATACTTGTTCTGGATAATAAGTAGCAATTGAAACCGACGTGTTACTATATATGGACGTGCGGAAAAAGACATAAAGCACAAGGGAGAAATACTGAATACTGATTCCAGGAATGCACAACAAGGCACACAGTAAAACTGATAACGTACTGACGAGTGCAGATGCAATAGCCAGAGCCTTCAGTTCAATAACAGACTTGCTAGAATAAACTTTGCCGTATCTTATTTTCAACGCATCCACGATGATTCCAGTAACAGGTGCTGCCGTTCCACCACAGAGTGAAATGATTGCAAATGCGTTTGTGAACGTCACAAGTTCATCTCCGTTGGTCGCTATACCGGCAGACCAACTGTCAAACGTTCCCAAGAAAAATTCGTTGCGCGTATGAAGCACAATTATCTGAATTGTAGTCACCCAGTAGAATGGCTTGAGTATCATTGCTAAGAAACTCAAATTTTCTTCACGGCTTTCAAATGCTGGACTGGAAGTATTGGTTATATTATGAGTTATATCTACACGTTCGGATGCAATGCACTTTGCCAAGCCATAAGCAAAGCTTTTGGAATAGGATGTGGAAAATTTCTTTTTGGAGCAAGAAAGAAAGTTGTTCCAAACTTAAAAAAGTAAAGCCTGCCATAAAACAAAATATTGAGGACAGTGCTATGCCACTGTCATAGGCGAATTTCGTAATCCAAAATGTGGTGCTTCCCGACAAGCACAACCCTGTCATTACGGATATTATTGTTGATCGTGCCTTTGGAAGCAAACGCACAAAATGTACACCAGTAACATAAAAGAAAGAAACGGAAAAGACTAACAAGATCATTCCTGGGAATACAAATTCGTCCCTTGAAAATGACGATGTTGCCACGAAAAGACAGCCACAAGAATACAGGGCTGTACCTACAAGGCGGCATACCCTAGTTTGAAATTTTTGGAACATGATTCCACTGCCCAAGGTTGAGACTGCAGACAGGACACTGGCAATAGTGTAAATTAAACCAAAGATTTCTGTTTGTGACACACACGTCGGGTACTGGTTGGTGATATTTCCAGTATTTCCAGTCGTGTCTTCTGTTGCATTCGCTGATATGGGGGAAATATTTTCCAAGGCGTTTGTTTATGCAACATTGCTTTCATTTTCCGGGAAAAAGTAGCTGAAATAACCTTCGATCTTGAGAATCGGTGTCAGAAAAGACCAGCCATTAAATGCTCCTGCAAAGAAGATTTCTACGCAAATGAATTCTATACTGCAGCAGCAGAGCACTTTCATTTTTCTAAGAAAATTTTCTAAAAGGAAGTATATTCCTGCAAACATATAACACAAATGTCATTTGCAAGTGACAATTTCTGCAATACTCTTGATTGTGCCAAGGGCCGACGATATTTTGCTTTTTCTTCGTCATAATACACACGATATGCTTATTTTGTCAACACACGCCGTTTTGAAAACGTTGGCAGGAATCATCTGCAATTGCAAAAGCGTTGGCGATTGAATGACAAGCATGAAATTAAAAATGTATTTCATCAAAGCCATGTAACAGTCCAAAGCGCAGAGCTGGTTAGCATTGCAAGTTGCGAATATAACACAGCATTTCAAGATTTCAGACATCAGGAAGTCGAACGTAACCTTGAATGAGGAATATTATAAATAACGCCAAAGCTCAATCAAATACGGCGTTGTAGCACAGGCCATTTTTTCGATTCGGCCCGGGTTTCGGGTCGGCTTTAAATTTGTCAACATGTTTCGGGCCGATTTTGACAACCAAAAGCTTTTCGCAACCACGGACATTTTTGTCGCCAGTTACTGTCGTTGCAAAGGTTGTTGATTAAAACTTTAAGAAAGTATATGAATTGTCAATTATTTAGTAATGCTTACTTTGCTACACCACCGATACTCCCCAGTTGCGCATATTTTGACTTACTTAGCAAATATGACTTTCGGGCCCAAACCGATGATTCGAGTGTATTTTGCCATTGACTAAGTTTACAGCAGATTATCGCTCATCAGAGATTCTGTCACAGTTTTTTCAAAACCGTGACTGATTTCAAAAATTTTTGTTATAAACAAAAATGCTTTTGCTTTTCTTCTAAACACACTGGTTTTTAAATAGTTGTGAGGTATTTTGATCAAAATTTATTGGGAACTGATTGAAAAAGCAACTATTTCAAAAAAAATTCACAAGCTGATTTCACTAATACTGCGAACTGGTAACGCGACATGCTAAATCTTCTGTAGACATTTATTACTAATTGCTGTAAACTGAACGACGGTCAAGTTCAGTATTGTACAGCTGACAGTGACACAATATATACCGAATGGTACGCAACCGATACGATGCATTTTTTTCTTTTTTCGTCTGTCACCAATACCGCGAGATCGGAGGCGGTCAAGTTACTTAGCTCAACTTTCTTTGAGAGCCGGCGTACGATGTATTCCTTCTTCGATTTCCTTCTTCGCAGTTTTCGGTTGCCTTACCAATGATTCCTTCTTCGCAGTTTTCGGTTGCCTTACCAATGCCATAGATCCTCCGCTGATTGCGCTAGAGAGCTGTTCAAAGGCTCAAACGGATCGGCCAGTCTTCAAGATTGCACTCGAAAAAAATTTTTTGGTTGGAAGGTGCGGATTTTTTGTGAGTGATATCATAAGTGAAGTAGTTTTGGGGTCATTTTGGCTCAGGTTGCCTGGCCTAGGGCATAACCGCTAGGCCAAAGTGTTTCGAAGTTTTCATTGGAAACTAGGCCCGAGTCCGAGTCTTTTGAGCCTTTGATTGACTTTTTAGCGTTTCTGGTTCAAAAGCTATGATCTGAAAAAAACAAATTAACTATCTACCTAATTAGCTAATTAGTCAAATATTTTTATTAGTTTAGATCATAACGTTTGAACCCAAAACCCCAGCAGGTCATCCAAAGTATCAAAAAACACGGATTGTAACCTAGTTTCCAGTAAAAACTTCAGCGAAATAGTACCGCCAAACGGTTGGCGCCCAGGGCCAGGCAAAATGGGCCAAGGTGGCCTAAAAGTCCTCCACTTGTGATGTCACTCACAAAAAACCGCATCCCCGAAGCAAAAAAATTTTTTTCTAGTGCAGACTAAACGATTTGTCGCGTTTTTTGACGCTTCGACCAGGTCCGTAACCCGTACAGGAGCGGAGATATTCCCGCGCAAAGCCATGTGCGTTTAGGCGTTTTTTTTCGAAAATCCCCAAAAGCGGTCGGACGTCAAAGTGATACAGACGCTTCTTCACATTTTCGTTATTTGTTGCTTTAAACCGAACAAGGTCAAAGTCAGTAGAACGGGTGAAATTAAAAACCTAATGCTGTTCTGATGATCTGCTAACTTTTTGTTTTTTTCCGGTTGACACGGTTCCATGCGGTCAGACCAGCCAGTCTGCCAAGCACAAAGTCTTTGCGTACGGGTGTTGCAGACTCTAACTTACTCCTAGATTTTTGATGGTCGGTGAATTAAGCTTTTATATCTCAAATTAAGTGGACTGTACTGCATTGCATTACTGTAATTCTGTTATGCCTTAGCTGACTAAGAGTCATCTCTTGGACACCCAGTAAATCAAAGAAAATATTGTTTGTCAGTTGTTGGGTGTGTTTGTAAGACTAAAGCCTTAGGTACTAAACACAAGGAGATGTTTTGACGTGCAATTCTTCTTTCTAGCGGTCTTGAAACTCGTTCTCACTTTGTAGTAGACGCAAAAAAATTCGTACACATATTAAACCGAACGAAGTTTCATTTCGAACCAATGCGGTGTTTCCGGAGGGGATTTGTGTTTCTCCAAATCTACTACAATTTTCCTAAACACACCCATCATCTATGGTAAATCGTTTTAAATTTGTAGTTCAAGAAATTCAACATCTGACACAACAAGTGATTATCACACAGCGTATCACAGTCACCAATAAATAAAAATCTCAGAAGTTTCGATGGTGGAACTCAATTGCAAAGATGATTTCATCACGAAAGCTTTGCCCTGCATTTTGCCAAAATGATTTTTTCTAATTTATTCTGTTAATGAAACGTTCATCTGATGAATTTTTTTCTCTTAAAAATGGATTGCTCACTTTCTTGCACAACTCACTTTACGCAGAAATGTATCATTTTTTTTGCAAAAAATAAAAAACAATTCCTGATTAATTACATTTTTGAAGAACACGCAAACCAGCAAGGGATACGCAAAGGGGGGTTGGGGTTAATCCCCCCTTGAGCTTGATATTTTACAAAAACTTTATTACCTGCGCACAGGAGATTAAATGCTTTCTGGTACTTTTTGCTTGTTTATTTGTCGACTTATTGCAAATACCATGGAATAAATTTGCAAGAAAATTTTAAGGAACATTGTAAATGGGCCAATAAGTAATAATTAGGATTTTGTGAGAATCTGGCCTATCGTCTGCATCATGGAACCATCTCACCACTTTTTGCAGTCCTTTCTTCCACTACGCATGCACAAGGTAGTTGCTGAAGACACTACGCATGCTGAAGATATTTCACCTTATCCGAAACAATTGTCTTTATTTTGTCTGCTATGGCTGATCAGCGTATGCGCTGACCGCAATGGCTACATTACCAATTTCCGCAGCATGATAAAACTGTTGCACGAGCTCAAAAACAGCAGTTGTTAATCTAGAAGCATTAGAGTGTTTGATAATGTCTCAGCAGGGAAAAGGGAAAGCTGATAAAAGTTTGCTGGACTGCTATACATAACAAAAAATCGAAAGTTTTCTTGCCTGATTTGATTCGATGTTGCAAACCGTGGTGTGGTCCAGCCAGTCCAGCCGCACACTTTCTCTGCTCGACTGCTCCTATTCGACCAGACATTACCGCAGCCTCATTTTTCCGTTGTAAATTGCTCTGACGCAATGATGAGCGTGTTTTACTCCCATGTTTTGATGCGCAGCCTGATATTTTTGCAGCTACGAACAGCAGTGTCGTAGCGTTGAGTATATCTTCGTCCGATGTACTAACTTGTAGCGCTGATAGTTTATACAGGGTGTTTCACAATTGTTGAAACAAAGCGGCAGCTTCTAAAACCTTTATCAATGACCTTATTCATTTTTCTCTTTCCAGATTGTCATAGAGAAATAGTTAACCTTTCTATATATTAAACAAAAAATAGTCTAATGATGCCTTGGTCGATGGAGCAGAAGATCTTTTGTGTAAAGACATATTACGAAACGAAGTCTTTC
>Ga0210059_1004988_pt1 | contig 21358 bp, 11 predicted proteins | sample Ectturendosymbi2_FD_188042 | JGI IMG/M metagenome (GOLD analysis project Ga0210059, IMG submission 188042) | Ecteinascidia turbinata endosymbiont from Florida, USA - Sample 2 (SPAdes) (version 2) | ecosystem: Host-associated > Tunicates > Ascidians > Unclassified | place: Key West, Florida...
CCTTGGAACGGAGGTCCCGGGGCAATTGCCCCTGTTGCCCCCCCCCCTTAATCCGGACCTTGAGACGCCTCGTCCTTACTTTCACAGTTCGATGATAAGAAGCAGGAGCGATGGGAAGAAGCTGTCAATTCCATTGACTTCTCGCACTCCAGCGCAAGGCGTGGAGCACCATCAACACACTTTAAAAAACGACCTCTACCCGCACTAAAATATTCAAATGGGCGCAATTGTCTGACGAGTGTCCTGGCTTACCACCCTTTTCATCACGTTCCTTATCAACCCGTTGACGAAATCTTCCTCAGTTCCCTGATTCAGCCAAAGAATAGCACAGCCATCCAGTATTTATACCTCTGATTTTTTAACCAAACGCTGGGACACAGTCACGTGCAGTGGCGTAGCTAAGGGGGCGGGGGGCGGTCCGCCCTTGGCGGCACTTTTATGGGGGCGGCACTATGGGTTATGCTGTAGGCCAGGGATCGGGAACCTTTTTGGCTAAGCAAGTCATGAAAGCTTTATATTTTTAATTGTATTTCCGTAAGAGCCATATCATATTTTTCAACACTTAAAAACTAACGTGTGCATTTTTAAGCAAAATAACAATTTTAAACAATGGTAAATGTCTGAATTTTCTCTTTAGTAACATTCTTCTTGCTGTTAATGCGACTTCTGGTGCTGCGTGGTGTTGCTGATGGCTTTGTAGTCAGGTGGATGTAAAATCACAGAAAAAGTTTCATTCGTGACAATCGTGTTAAGAAAATATCAAGCGAACCAGATCCCGTCATCAAAAGAGCCACACCTGGCTCGCGAGCCAAAGGTTCCCGACCCCTGCTGTAGGCTATAAACCTGCAAAGGCTGTATTGAAATAGAAGTGGTTTTAATGTCGGGACACTACTCGCAGTTGAAAGACGTTTTTGATTTTGAGTAATTTAAACCATGGCATGTGTATTTAAGCGATTGTTATCTTAACCAAACAATGAACAATCGTGTATCAGGGATGCTGTATCAATAGGCTTTTTTACATGAAGCTGCAACACGGTTCTCAACACACTTATCAACTCACTTGATGTCAAATTTTAGTGATTCACTACACGGTTGAGTGATCGAGTGTTGGTTCGTTGTTGACGTTTGATCGTAGTCCTTATATGACGTTATAGAGTTTAGTAGGAGTATTGTGGATGACTGTGGGCAAACGTGTGGCTGTGGTGAGCTCCAAGCTTTTGTAAGTGCTCTTAAGTTTTGTACCTGCGAGTAAAAGCGCATTGTTGGGTCTAAAAAACATATCTGTGTAAATCTGAAAAGTGTGTAGTAGGATTTGTGCTCGTCAAAATGGATTTCCGTGTGTGTGGAGAAATATAATCTAGTTCAGTATTCTTCAACTGGGGGTCCGTGGTACTCTAGTGTTCCACAAAACATGTAGTGGGGTCACGTGAGTTTTAAAGGTTCCTTGTTTTTTTTAGGGGAAATGATTTCTTGCTTCAGTATGTTGATGCGTCATTTTGAAAATTTTTAGATCACCATGCTGCATTCAGATTCCAAGTAGGCCAGTTAGTTGCACTGGAGGTTGAGTGCAGTTAATAGCCAAAAAAGAAATATTGATAGTTGTTGTGTCGCTTGTTGTTCATTGTGCAATTAAGAAGAACGTTATTGTTGCATGACAGTTATACGATGTTTCAGATATACAGTTCACAGCAGAGAAAGAAGCCCCCTTGAACTTTTGCAGCGGTGTTGCCAACCTTGCGGTTTTCCCGCGAATTTGGGATTGTTTTTTTGTGGATTTGCGGTTTTTTTTGAAGACTTGCGTGTTGCTTGTTTTGGCGCTTTTTTAATTAAAATTGACTTCTTTTTGAAGATTTTTGTTTGCGGATTGCTTAAATTTTATGGCACTTTTGCTGTTTCAATCTACTGCAAAACAAAATTTGGGCGTATTTTTGTGTAAATTTGCACATTTGGGCTTGTTTTTTCGGATTTGCCTCCCTTCTTTTATATTTAAATTGCCTGCTGGTTTTATGTTTTTTGAATTTTCCTACCAAACGCAAGTTGGGCTTGTTTTTTTCCATTAAATTACCTATTCTAGGCTTATTTTTCAAATTTGCTTGCTTGTTTTCACAAAATAACCTGGCATCACTGTTTTACAGTTTATTCAAAAGCATAACCTTGGAAACTCTGTTCCAAATATAGTAATACTGCTGCGGATTTTCCTCACAACTGCCGTTACTGTTGTTACCTGTGAGGGGAGTTTTTCGAAACTAAAACTTATCAAGAATTACTTAAGATCTAGTATGAGCACCTTGCGGTTGAGAAATCTTGCCACACTGTCTATAGAGCAACAATTGACAGACAATATAAATTTTGACATCGCCATTGAAGCATTTGCCAACAAAAAGGCAAGAAAAGTTAGTGTAGAAAACTGTAGTTTTCATTTTGGAAATGAAGTTGGTCTTAATTTTTTATGCATTTTTACTATTTTTCTTGTTTAACTGTTACTTACAATGTTTGAGTTTTTGGTGTTGTGGTGAATGTTTGATGACCTTGTCCTTGCCACTTAGTGGCGCCTGCAATCTTGCAATCCTTAATTGTGCCCCTGTGTTCGCCGCGCGGCTGTGGCGTTGTGCTTGCGGTCTCGGAATGCAATACTCCCAAGTGTTCTTTTAGTGCAGTTTGCCCGCCCTGGGAAGCATTTGATCAGTTACGCTGTTGTGTTTGTTTCAAAGTTTCATTGCTCGCTTGTTCAGCTCCATGATTGAGCGGTGTCCTTGGTGAATTAAAGCCTGGCTTTCTGCAGATAGTGTTTAGCAGAATTCGCAGGCGAGTGCACGACAGGTGTGTTTTTAAAGCATACCATATTTGAGCATGTGAGAGTACATTAATATTACAATGGTGCACAAACTAGTTAATATTATACAAAGCTTTAAGAGCCAGTCACTGTGCAATATGCATTTTTATGGGCTTCGGGGGCGCCATACTCAAGGGCCGCCCCGGGCAGCCCACATTCTAGCTACGCCACTGGTCACGTGCAGCTTCGTCTTCAACGTGGATTTCGTAGTTACGATTCACATTTTGCCTTCGTTGTCAAACATGGAGGTGGGCGCAGGTGAATGTTCATGAACAGCAGTTTTCATAATAATGTCTCTGGATTGATCCAACCCTAGTACTCGCCAGTACATGAGATTCGTGTCATGCACATTATTGTTCCCAAGCTTTGCTACCTTTTCTTCGCTGCCATGGTCAATACCAACTTGGATAAAAGAGTGAATCCGTCAGGCCAGCTCTTTTCAAATGACACAAGTTGTCCATTTCCAATCACCACTGCGTCATGTGCGTTCAGTTCAGGTAAAATCGGACCAGTAGGCTTAACAACATTGACAAAATCAGCAGATGACTATATGGAATCAGCGGGATGACCATTTAGCGATGCAAGTCAGACATTTTCGTATCTTATCCCTATCTTTTGCGTCAGAAGTGATCCGTGATGGTTTCTCTTTATCATGACTCGTCACCTCCCTCCACTGTGATCGAACATGTTCGCGATATCTTTAACGATCCTGCTGCAGGTGTCCGTGCTCTATGCCCATCATTTCATTGTTTCGGGCTTCAGGGTTATTTTCAGGCCCATAACCAAGGGGGGCGCAGGGTGGGCGAAGCCCCCCTAAAAATTGTTCGCCCCCCTAGAAAAATGTGTTGGACATAGTTTAAAAAATTTTGGTCACTCTCAGAAAACTCTTCGCCCCCTTGGTGTCCAAAACTGGTTACGGGGCTGGTTATTTTTATGATTTCCTTTGGGCCATGTCAGCAACGCATGAAGATTGTCTCTATCCAGATGTCAGACTTCATGAAAACCAAGCAATGAACATGACAACTGAGATCCACCACCGCCTACCTTTCGGCTGTTATACACTTGAGGACGGGAATTTTTCCATGTATTTTTATAGTGCTGTATATAGTAGCCTATAATATTTTCTCTGCTGAAAATGTTTTGCAGTAGGCTAGTATAAATGTCTTGCTAGCCTACAAGCTATAATAGGAGGTGGATCGAGAGGGGCCTAAAATTGATTCCTTCCCTCCTAAAGATGAGAATTACCTCTATTTTCGGCTAAAAGCGTATTCAATCAAGCTTATCTGTGTGCAGCAGCTTCTGCTAAAAATTACTTCTAACAATTATTTCTAAATCACATTCGATCAACTCATTCTCACTTTCAATGATAGGAATGCTTTATTTGCTGAGGACATCTTTATTGCATCAGCATTTTTCTCAAAACTTCATCTATGGCTTTGGGGATTCCCCTTTGCGAAGTCATTTGAAGACTCGTTTTTGCCAGGCTGCAGTTGCTGATCCTATCAAAAACGGCGCCCTTTAAATTCCAGACAACTTAAATTCCAGTACTGTGCAGCAAATAAACTAATAGGCACCTTTACTCGGTGATGAACTGCAGTAAAAACACTACTTCATGCCTACTGCATGCCAATGTATGCTTGCCAATAGTGGAGCAAATATACACAGATAGTATGAAGCACTTATGAATTGCTTAAAAAATGCCTACTGAATTATGCGTTACACACCCAGAATTATGTTTGCCCAAACCAGGTTAACCATTATTATTTTTGACACTTGTACGCAACATCAAGGTGAAAGTTTTTGATGTTTGGAATACGGTTGTCAATTCACTGTTTGCCATCTCATTGCAACCAGCCTATTAAAGTGTTTTTTCCATGAAGTTACTGTGCATTAGTACTTTATATTGTACTGTATGGCTAGGAGCTGGTTAAAACGTTTGTGTTAAAGCTACAATTAGTTGCACTGTACATATGTACAGCAGAATCAGCTGTAGACTGCTATTGTAACTGCTGAAACGTTTTTAGGATTTTCTTGTTTTTAATTAGCCTACATACAGGATTTTTGGCTTATGTGCACAAGAAAATCACACGTTCCAATTTGAAATGTGCTGTTGGGTTAAGATCATCTTCTGTGATTATACAAACAAGGTTGAAATCACCCAACAACAGGGCCGCGTCCAGAACTGTTGTCAGAAAGTCTTCAATGGAGGGGCATTACGTTTGTGTGGAGGAGCTTGACATTGTGAAAATGAAAATCTTCATGACTTATAGTATTTACTATTTCATATTTCAATTTGGGGGGCTTGCATCTTTTTGTGAGGGCATAAACCCAACAAAACCTCCCCACAGCGACGTGACTGGCCACAAGCAGTTGCTATCTTTTGGGGTACAAAATGTAACTTGTTGTTGCACCCAAAACTAAACATGATTTTGAAAATTTCAGGAGGGCCAATTGCCTGTTTGCCCCTCAGGTTGTGGGTCAGCCTACCATCAACGACGTGGCATGTAAACTGCAAAAGCTGGTTCCAGTGCAGAAGTTATACCGTGTCTATGTCAGGCTCGTAACCAGGGAGGCGCAAGGCGGCAACCCCCCTGCAAATTTTTTTGTCCCCCTGGAAGAATGTGTTAGACAAAGTTAGGACATAGTTTTAAAAAATTTGGGCCACTCTCAAAAACTCTTCGTCCCCCTTGGCGTCCCAAGCTGGTTACAGGCCTGGTCTATGCATGTGAAAAACATACATGAACTGTTTTAAATGCATCAACGTGCAATGGGATGTTCTTACGCAAATCACATGAAAAATTCGAATTTCGCGTTCGTACATGCGCGTGCATATTGAGCTGTGTGCTGGTGACAATCAACGCTCACACTTTAAAATGTTGATGTTTCAGCAGTTATTCAAGCATCACCCATCTTTACTGCTTTAAAAATGTTGTGTCGAGAACAAAAATCCCGATTTATTTTTCCAGAACCCCACAATGCTGCCGTGATGTGTTCCTACTAGGCCTATGTGGTGCAGAAATCCAACGAAGATTTTTAGCACTTTTACTTCGTTGTGCACAGTGCTCTAGTCCTGATAATCAGAAGAGCCATGTAAACGCACAGTTGATTGTGGCCAAATTTAGCCACAATCTGTAGGCCGGCCACAATCGAAAAAACCACAATTATTGCGTGACATGCTGAGCAGTATTGCAAATTGATTGATGGGCACGGTGAGATCAGTCAACTGGTTGGTCTCCAGTATATTAAATTAAAGAAGATCTTGACGATGGCTGTGTGGAATTGTTTAAGGAAAAATATTTGTTTATAAAAATAAAAACAACGCTTAGCTTAAGCACAGAGCTTTGGACGTTTGTGAGAGAATTTGCTTGCCCATTGCATTGATGAAGTATCTACCAACGCGCTTCAGCATATCCACCTTCATTGGTTCGTCTTGCACAAAAAAAACAAGGAACCGACCAATACGTTTACAAATTACTGCAGTCTCATAAATCACTACACACTTTGAACTACTACTACATCCGTACGGTGGAGTGGTAACTGTTAGGCTTATAAGTATAATCGAATAATGTATGAAGAAAATGTACTAATACCACCAACCTTATTTTCTAAATATCTGCAGGGATAGGGTAAAGGAAAACGTTAGTGGTTCAAGAAAGTAAGGAAAGCTTCCCGAAAATTATTTAAACATTTAGTTCTGACTCAAAGAAACTCAAAGCAATTGATGTGACATTGTATTAGCAGCTATTGAAGCGTACAGCAGACCATGCAAGTACACACATATACATTGGTGTTTACAGTATTATTCTCTCAAGCAAAACTAATTTCGCACTTAACTGTTTGAACAATGGAGTTATCCTAGGGCCAAGTTGAGCTTTGTAAAAGCTTATTGTTTTGTGATTTCCAATGTCCAAAAGTAGGCTACAGGTAAACATGCCTTTCACCTTGTCCAATGTGGCGTTATTTTGTTTTCTGGTATTGTCACGCGCGCGAGTGCAATCTTGTTGCGCGCCGTTAATTGTTTGGCTTGCGTTGATTGTTTGCGACGTGGCGTTGGTTCTTTGCGCCTCCAGCCTTGTTCAGAAGTTGCTGTTCGGTTGACATCGCTCATGTTGTTTAATTTACTGTATATCGCTTGATCGTTTGCTGCGGACTCGACGAATAAGTTTATTAAAGCCTTCAGTAGGTCACATCAATTTATTAAACTCACTCTTGCTGTAATGGAGAAGGTGCTAAAACCACAACGTCTAGACGCCGAACCAGGTTTGAAGACAGCTGCCGGCGAGTTTAAGCATTGGCTAAAAACTTTCGAGGATTACTTGGACGCCTTATCTGATGCTGACTTAAAGCCAGACAAATACAAGGTCTTGACGAACCTCGTGTCATCTCAAGTTTACCGCTATTTCGCCGATGTAGAGGATTATGACTCCGCTGTTGGAACACTGAAAGAACTTTACGTGAAACCGAAGAACACGATCGCAGCCAGGCATGAGTTGTTGACTTGCAAACAACTGACCGGTGAGTCCATTGACAACATTGTCGTACGTCTTAAGCGACTAAGCCAAGTGTGAATGTCAAGCTGTATCTGCGAAGCGATAGCCTATCGCTTAGAGCTAATGCGCGATGCCTTCATAACAGGTATTCAATCAAACGTGATACGCCAGAGACTTTTGGAAGAAAGCACACAGAACTTTGAAGATGCGTTTAGGAAAGCTCGTGCAATGGAACTAGCCTTTAAGAATTCCGAGGCTTATCTAGGAACTACTTCTTGTAGCGCAAGGTTGGTAGAGATGCAGGAGCAGCGTGGAGATGATGTCCAAGACATGGCTGATGCAAACCACTTAAGAGCAGGCTCAGTTAAACAACTCTGCTACTTTTGTGGAAATACTAGATATCTTCGTGAAAACTGTCCCGCTAAAGATGCCGCTTGCAACTTTTGTCAAAAGGTTGGCCATTATTTTAAAGTGTTAAAAACGTCTTGGAAACCACAGCATAGATGCAACAAAGAAGACAGCAGCGATGCAAGGGCCGAAATTAGCTACTCTTTCCGCTTCTGAGACTTCAAGCAATACCCGGGTTCTATGCAATATAAAAATTAACGGCATAGTCGCCAAGACTTTAATGGATACTGGGTCGTCTGATTGATACATTGACCGAAGATTCGCTGACAAACATTCTTTTAACCAGGGGCGGCTCGTCTAGAAGGGCTGCCGGGCAGCAGCCCTCCCTGAAAAATGTAAGGCAAAAGATTCCGCCAAACGGCCAAACTCGCCTTAAGTCTGGATTTAGTTGCGAAATTTCACAACACAATCATTTTCGTTACTTCCGACACCATTTTGACTCAATGTTTCCTAGGAATCCAACAAAACCAATGTTTCGCTGTTTTCCTACGACGCCGCTTATGCGATGACGTTTTCAGCACACTTGCCGATGAATTTGGCGGTTTCGGGGCTGTCTTCGGCACAGCCCTAAAGGGAAGAAACCAAACAATTGGCTACAAGAAACATGGTGGCATATCCGCCTATCGCAAAGCGTTTTTGTTATTTTGAAGATGAATTTTTAAAGGCAAAACGGAGGAAATATGATCTTGACTGTTTTTCACCACCTGATTTTCTTGGATATTGAATTTTATAATTAAGTTTAACAATGCTTTTACTAGCACTTTGGCGATATCGGCGGCATTGGATTCAAATCTAGTCGCCAATCTCGGGCTGCGAAAATGCAGCCCTTCGTTTATCTGCACCAGTAGGCCAAGCTGATGAGCTGTCTAGGGTTGGCGTTTGAAGATGTACGGCAGTAGTTGGTGGATATCATTCTTGGACAACAAAAGGTGTGACTGATTTAAAACATTGAAATGTGAAAATTTTGAAGCAAGAGAAGTCTGGCAAACCTTTCAGCATTCAAACTAACCCTTAATTTTTTGGTAAGGTGAACATTGCAGCTGTATTTTTTTCAGGATACAAGCTTTTACTGGAAAAGCATAACAATCTAGTTAAAAAAAACAACAAATTTTGTATAAAATCATAAATTCTTTGAATTTTTTTGGAAAATTTAAACTTCATTTGAAAGAACATGGTGAAAGTACCCGCTCAAAGAAAATGTCTGTAGCCTAGGTCTGCTGCCATGACACGGTTTGAATAAAATGCTAAGCTTTGTCATGTTAACAATTACACCTTAGTAGTTGAGCGGAATGTTCCAAGCTTAGTATACGAGTGGTCCTGGTCCGGCTCTCGCCTTTACAGCTTTGGTGGCACTGGTTATGTGTCATGCTTTTGATGGGACCGGTTGGGTTAATTCTTTTGTGTTCGTGTTTAGGGTTTGGGTTCGGTTTCATTAAACTGAAGTGAATATTTTATATGTATCAACAAGGACAACTGAAAATTACCATTTTGATAAGTTTAGGACTGCTGGAGTGACTGGAAACGCCATTATAAACAGCCAGGGGCAGGGCGACAATCGTTTATGTTCAACCAGAGATGAAATTTCGCAGCCCTCCCGGCCATTTTCACCACGAGCCGCCACTGCTTTTAACATTCGTAGGGCTGTTGGTGAAGTCACTCTTGCTGAGACCTCCGTCTGTACGCCTATTGGAGGTCAGTGTATTACTCATTTATTGGTTGAAAACAATGAGTATAGTGATGTTACGTTCAATGTGTTGGACAATCTAGCTACCAATGTGATAATAGGGGAGAAGATTTTCAAAGAACATGAGAGCGTTACGTTTACCTTTGAGGGACATCGCCCTCCATTGACCTTAAATGCTCTAAAGAAAATGAGTGTCCCATTTCCTAAACCCTTCAGACACCTTCGCGATGACTGCCAGTCTATTGCCGACAAGCCAAGAAAGTATTCTCAGGCTGATCTCCATTTTATTAATGATGAAACTCAGCGTTTGTTATTGGATGATTTGATTGAACCGAGTAATTCTCCGTTGAGAGCTCAAGTACTCGTTGTCAAGGAGCAGTCAGGAAATTGTTACATGGTCATCGATTACCGCAGAACTATTAACCGTTTCACTCAACTCGACGCCTACCCGCTCCCTCGCATCGATGAAATTGTTAATGAGCTTGCTCAACATCGTGTTTTCACAACTGTTGATTTAAAGTCTGCGTATCACTGAATCCACGCGACCGTGAATTTACAGCTTTCCAGTCTGGCAATGCATTATATCAGTGGCGACGCCTCCCGTTTGGTCTTACCAATGTTGTGCCAGAATTCCAACGAACGATTGATTACATTGTCAGAGAACGACCTGAAAAGGGTGTTATCCTTACCTTGACGATATGACGATTGTTGGCGCTAACCAAGTTGAACATGATCGCAATATGCAGGCCTTTTATGTCGCTGCTTCGAAGGCCAATCTCACTATAAATGAATCTAAAACCCAACTTTCCAAGTCTGAAATTTCACTCCTGGGTATAAGGTTGGGTACCGGTCAGTGCAACCCGATCCGGGCCGGGTACAACCTCTACTGAACTTGCCGTACCCTAAATCAGCAAAGGAATTGAAAAGGTTGATTGGTCTATTTGCGTATTACGCTCGATGGCTCTCAAATTATTCAGCCAAAATCAGACCATTAATGAAAGCCTCGCTGCCTCTCAACGAAGACGCACTTCGAGCGATAGAGATTGTCAAACAGGATCTTGCTTCCGCAACTCTACAACCTATTAATAAATCCTTACCATTCACTGTTGAAACCGATGCTTCGGCTTTTTCTATAGCTGCTTTCTTGAACCAAGATGGACGTCCAGTTGCTTTTCATTCACGTACTTCATCTCCTAGCGAACACCACCATTCCGCCGTTGAAAAGGAGGCCTACGCTGTGGTAGAATAGGGTTACCATATTTGATGACGCACAATCCCTGACAAATTTATCTCAGTTGCACTGACCAATTTTTTCGACCCAAACACTTCTATCTTGCTTCGTTTTCGAAAAGAGGATAACACGAAACAATACAGAAAAAACAAATTATTGCATTTCACGACACGAAATGCCAGTTTTCTGCTACACATTAAAGTTTATGAAAACGAAAAATAGCACAGAACAATTACGAAATGCTCCGAGGAAATTAAAAGTAATGAACGTAAAGCAGTTTACAAACAATACCCTCTCTAATCGTACTTTTCCGAAGATCTGATCTTCTTCAACAAGGTCTTGTTGGAATTCAGAAACACATAAAACTCCCCGCAAGGCATATTTTTGAAGTTGTACTGAAGTGTTAAAATTCCTTTAATTGTATCAACAGTCATCTTATTTCTTTCTTTTGTCCACTGACTCTGCATCAGTGAAAAAATCCGCTCAACATTTGCATTGTGTGGCGCCACAGCAAAGAAAAACTGGGCAATCTTTAGCAATTCTGAGTGACATTCAAGGTTTTTTGACTGCTGAAAGTACCTGCACCATTTCTTATGTGCTGGCAGTGCAGTAAATTCGTCATCACTGATGCAACCTTCAACAAACGACTTCAAATTGCTAACTTGGTCAAAACATTTTGCATCGTCCACATGTATTCCTTTGCCTACCAGGTATTCTACACAAATTTCAACATTATCCCAACTTGGTGTCTCACTCAAGGACATCCACTTGAAACAGTTAAACTCTTCTAATGGCTTCATCCACTTGTTCAAATACTGCAAGCAATTTTCATAAAGATTTGCAACTTCGGAAAGAAAGTTTTTACCTTCAATTTCGTATCCCTCTGAGCGTTTTTGAGAAAGAAGCCCTTTAACTTTAAGGGACAGAAAGTTTTGATTCTTCCTTTCTTCAAGTATTTTTTGAACCGAATCCAAACTTGTCAGCACTTCTACAACAGAGTTGCTTGCTCTTTCCACTGCTTGAATATGTGTGTGAAAGACAGAGAATAGGGAGTACAGATGCCATATGTATATCTCACTCATTTCATTCTCAAAGAATTGTTTGATGATTGTAGGTGGATGTTCTTGTGACAAAAAGAAGAATTTTAATGGTATAAACATTTCTATCAATCTTGTCATTCCAGGAAATATAGAGAGCCAGCGAGTCTTGCTATGAGAAAGAAGTTTTCTGTATTCAACTTCTGCAAATTCACAGTATCCTTTCAGTTGTTCTGTTCTAACTGTGTAAATGTAAAAATATTGATATATTTTGTTGATTATTTTTCAATATCGATGCTCATTCTTTCAGCTCCATAACGGACACAGTTGTTCAAAACATGCGCTGGGCAGCCTACTCCAATCAACGATGTGCTTAACATTTTCTTTAACTTCGCAAACACATTGTTACCAAGCCCATTACGCCTCAATCCTCCAAACACAGTATTGCAATTATCCCCTGTGAACGCCACACACTTTTCAGAGAGACCGCTTTTTTCCAAAGTTTCTTTTACGTATCCAGCAATTGTATCTGCGGTCTCATTATGCCTGTTCTTAAATACGATCAGTTTAGACTGTATACCGCCATTCTTCCAGTCAAAATACTGCACAAGTACTGGAAACAACTTTAATCCATCATGACTACTGCCGTCTGCAGCAACTGCACAATATGCAATATCATTTTCTTCAAAACTTTTCAAGGCAGAGTCGATCGAATACGGTGCAAGCACAGATGTAACAATAGCTTTCGTCTTTGTTCGGGCACAGGAAAGCTTCTTGGCCAAGTCAGAATCAGGAAACGTTTTTTTCAGCAAAGACGATGTACAATCCATTGATAAAAAACTATTGTGGTGCTTAATTGTGTGAAAGGCATATGTACCCTCAGCAGCAGTGACTTGGTCTTCCTTTTTACTCTCTGTTGTGGCAAAATAGCTTGTCACTTTAGTTGATGCGGAAGCCCCTCTTACTGCTTTGCTATATTTAGAAGAAATTAGATGCGATTTTAAATCCGCAGCCCCTTTGTATGAAACTGAGATGTATGTTCCTGGTTTGCAAACTAAACACTCTGCTTCCCATTCATTTCTACCCTTTTTGAAGCATGGATATTTTGCTTGCATTTCATTTGTGAATTTACATTTTCGCTTAGCCAATTTCAACACTGCAACAGTAGGCTACGGTAAAACAATAACAAAGTTTGACCTCTCAGTGTGAAGAATGTCAACAGATGATGCCCCACTTCGTTCGCTCAAATGATGCTCGACTTATCAAAGCGCCTTAAGTTTTTGAACGACTGAACTTGGACTTCAAAGGCCCGTTGCCAAACACTTCCAGTAACAAATACTTTCTCACAGTCGTCTATGAGTATTCTAGATTCCCCTTTGCTTTCCCTTGTTCTGATATGACCGCGAAAACCGTCATTCAGTGTTTAACGCAACTGTTATCGATTTTTGGAATGTGCTTGTACATTCATTCTGATCGATGGTCATCTTTTCAATCCCACGAACTGAAATCTGGATTGCACTCACACGGCGTTGCCACGAGTCGAACTACAAGTTTCAACCCCAGGGGAAATGGGCAATGCGAGAAATTCAACGGTACGATATGGAAAGCTATAAAATGCTCGCTGAAGTCCAGGCAGCTCCCTCTGACTCACTGGGTGGATACCCTGTCAGATGCGCTTCACTCTATTCGTTCCTTATTGTGTACTTCAACGAACTGCACTCCCCACGAAAGAATGTTTCATCATGCTCAACGATCTGTCAAGGGAACTTCCATTCCGTCGTGGTTGAAACCAGGCCCTATTTATGTAAAACGACACGTTCGAAATAAGGACGAGCCCTTGTTTTACGAAGCAGAACTACTGGAAATCAATCCCAGCTACGCCCACGTTCATTTGAAGGATGGAAGAGAAACAACCGCCTCGATTCGTGATCTTTCACTTCGAAGTGTTCTTGACGCCTCTCCACCAAGTGTTCCCGTTCCCTCACCCCGTTATGACAATCGACATCCTGACGACAGCTGTATGTCAAATGAAGAAGACAAGGAAGATACCGTTTCTACAGACAATTCGTCTGCAGACTACGAAACTCAGTCTCCTGTAAGAAACGATGGACATAACAGCATTGCTGAAACATCAGAAAACGCTGATCCTACAACTGTTCCGTTGCGACGCTCGACACGCGTGCGCAAACACGTCGATAGATATGGGGTCGTCCCATACAACTAAGATGTGCTACTGCATGTGTACAGTTACATAATAAGATGTGCTTTTACATGTGTCGAGTTACATACTAAGTTGTGCTATTGCATGTGTCGCGTTTCATGTAGAGGGGGAGAATGTCCTATGTGGCGTTATTTTGTTTTCTTGTATTGTCACGCACGCGAGTGCAATTTTGTTGCACGCTGTTAATTGTTTGGCTTGCGTTGATTGTTTGCGACATGGTGTTGGTTCTTTGCGCCTCCAGCCTTGTTCAGAAATCGCTGCTCGCTTGACATCGCTCATGTTGTTTAATTTACTGTATGTCGCTTGATCGTTCGCTGCGGACTCGACGAAGAAGTTTATTAAAGCCTTGATTAGGTCACACCACACCTTTCATCTCCAGTAAATACTTTGATAAAAAACAAACCAGCCATAATGTTTCTGATGAGACTGGAATGAATAAAATATGCGGTATTGACTCACATTTTAATCAGATTTCAATGTTGGCTTAGCCTTTACAAGCTACAATCACTACACTTTCGGCAGTAAAATGTTAAACAAGTTAATATCACAACATTACAAATCTTTGGTAGGCCATGTGCTTAAAAATGAGGTTTAGTGCAACGGCTTTCTGTGCATAGTATTTTGCTAAAAGGTATGTACACTGCGTAATTAGAAGATTTATAAGCAAAAATGGTAGGCTACCAGTTAAACCTTGCAACTAATAGCAAAATGATAAAAAAAGTAAGGGCTCTATATCAGTGGTTGTCAACCTTTTTTGTATTGGTACACACTCTTAGATTTGCTAGAAAACCTGTGCACCTTTGCCCTGCAGTAAAATTTAGTGCTGTAAAAGTGTAAAATTTAAGCAATTTTTACGATGTAAATGTCGCTTTCCCAGCAGATTTTTGCGTATCACTTCTCAGCATTCCTGAATACCGAAATCTCACCCAATAAACGATTTACTTTTTTGATCGCATGCCAACGATCTACCTTTGCGAACAAGGATTTTCTGCTCTTGTCGAAATAAAATGAAACTCAATCAAGGATGTTGATGCCTTATGCCATGAAACCGTGATGCCGTGAAACAAGGTTAAAACCACATTTTTCACGATTGGAAGGTGAACTTCAGCGGGAGCAATCACAGCAAATGAGATGATTTCTTTTTTTATCCATACTGGGTATTGTACAAACTTCATGAGCAGGAAAATCGACTTTCATTAATTTTAGTTTTACGTTTGTTGTGTCCTGCCGTTTTCTGCGTGTTGCAGCTACATATGAAAAGCCCAAGTCAATTTCCTCACATGTAAAGGGCTGCACGATCCATGACCGAGAATTCAGATTCAAATATAGCCAAAACTTGCCCTGAAAACTAGTGGATATTGGGTATCCTTGTTGAGCAAGGTAAACCCGCAGCTCTTGCCACAGTTGAAACACACGCTCTAACACTTTTCCTCTGGATAACCTGTGTGCCTCAGCATGAAATATAACCTCATTGTGTCTGTTACCATGTCTTTGCACACTTCCGAAAACGTTTCTGTGATTGTGAGAGAATGAATTTCTCAATACTTTGACATCATCAAGAACAATCTCCAGACCTGAGCTCAGGTTATATTGTTAAATTAATCTCTAACCACAAATTCTCAATTATCATGCAGTGAGTTGAAACCTAGGCTTATTTTCGCTGAGACATTTCGGTCATTTTTCCAAAATAACTTAAACATTTTCGGTCATTCTTTCATTTTGGGACATTTTTGTATGACTGAAAATGACATTATGACCAAATTGACTTACTTTTTTTTGCTCATTTCAAAACAACTTCGGTCTATGACCGAAATATCCTGAAAAAACAATTTGAAACACAGTCAAGGGAAATGCTTTTGATTTTTTGGACAACTAGCTCCATTAGTAGTACCTTGCATGGCTGCTGCTCCGTTGGTAGCAACTGCCTTATACTTCATTCAATTAAAATCATGTTTTTCAATGAACTGATTGAATTTGGCGAAGATGGCTTGAGAAATTGAGCAAACTCCAACGTCAAGACAGCACAACTCGCCAACGGTTTTTGTTTCCTGATTGGCAAACCTATAACACAAAATCAACTTACACCTCTTCTGAAATACCTGTTGTTTCATTGAACTAAATACCAAACAACTGAGCTTTCTTCAGCTTGTAACGAGGTTGTTTCAACAAATCTTTTGAAATATGAAGACATCTACGTTTAGTTGCATTGCTATAGAGGAGTTTTTCTTACTTTGGAAACGGCTTTTTTCCCTCCATAGACAATGACTTTCTGGAGATGCTTCAAAGAATGCCTTTGACTTATTTTGATGAGTAGAATGCTGTGACCTCACACGTTTCTGAGATGTCCTGGAGCCGAATTACTTTTACCAATTACGGTTGTGTAAAATAGGCAATGCCCTGAAGGAAAAGGGTTCAGCATATCTTTTGTGTGACAAAACCCATTCACGATGCAGACATCTGTTGCAGTCCTCTTCTAAAGAAGACCACAACACATTTAGGACAACTCCGCAAGAGCACTGGTGAATTTGGCCGGAGTCCCCAAGGCAAGCCCAAGTTAACAATTACGAAACTTAGACCCACCCGTTTCGCTCGACCTGCTCAGTTTATCACAATAGGATTGTATTCACTCATGGTTTTATTAATATAACTTTAAGCACTGCGAGGTTACGAGACTGTATTCCGAAACAGTAGGGGTTATACATGCATTAAAATGTGCAATTAACGTTACTGTAAACAACAGGGGTAACTGCGAATTCAATTCTTTTCATGGAGGAGAGAACAACCCAAATTGTCAATCACATCATGGCCACTAAACCATGAACCTCTACTGGGTAATAGGATCACTTGATATACCCAATCAGACTAAAGCCGCTTAGTATGCTCACGGTCGAGTTTAGCTGCTAAGCCTGGTATGCCTATGAATGACTTCCAGTCTCAGATCGCTCTGGTTTTGTTAACCCGTCGGGGATTCCCCGTTAATTGAAAATTCCGGTCTTCTCGATTCTTATTGGTCGAAAATCGAACTTCGCGTGACGTGGTACGAAGTTGCGTTTCGTCGGCGTCCGTAATAGTGACATCGGTAGTCGCGTCTAGCTGTTCGCCAGAATTCAAGGGCGTTTTTCCGCGGCTCGTAATGACGGTATTTTGCCCGTGGGAATATTTTGAACTAGCTTCTATCCGTTCAAATCGGAAATGTTACTTATTGTTTTAAGTCGGGTGTTGGTGCAAATGGTTTCTACACTATTTTGGGTTACTCTCTTCCTAGGTGTGACTTGCGATTACATGTGGAATGTAAATATACGATAGTTCAAATAAATACACAATACAATGTTCTTGTAAACCAAGTGTCTTTAAATGCTACGTTTTTCTTTAAAAAATTGCGCATGTCAATTTTGTTTGAGGATCAACAACTTACTGCAATACCTTTCAAAAGTACAAGATGATAACAGCCTAAAGTCTGAACTGAAAAAGTGCAAAGTTAAAATTAACATAGAGATTAGGCTACTCACTTCCTCTTGGTATAAGTTCTCGCTTAGCTCTAGCTAACTTCTTGAAAAGTAATGTGGAAAATATTGTTACGTGTCTTACTACAAAACAATAATCATTGCAGGTAAAAGCATTGTTGGTACATTAGCTTACAAAAAATTCTAGAGCAATGGTTCCCAAACATTTCTTTCCTGCATACTCCCAAACGTTGCATTTTAAAGAAAAAAGAAGAATACGTGATGGTCATCTGACCAACATTACAAACAAACAGGCGGGAAAAGACAGACAATGCACACCCCCTGATAGATTATTTGTGAAAAGTTAACACACTGTCCTGCAGCAAAGGACATATGGGACAATGTGACTGTTTTTGAAGAGCACACATCTGGTACACCCCTGTACACCCCATCAAGTTGGTATACCCTTGGAAAATTCTGGTACACCCTGAGGTGTACGATACACCCACTTGACAAGCACTGCTCTATATTACTGATTTGAAACCTCTTAAATTTTGATTGAGGGACCCACATCTTTTTGAAGAGTAGCCTATTGGGCACCTTATCCATGTTACCTTTTGTCTGGGCTGGGGGCTCTTTGTCCTTTGAATACACAGCAGACAGGCTATTTATGTTTAACCAAAGACTAATAGGCTTCCTTATCCTTTGTTAAGGGCCTTAGCATCTTGGTTGAGAATCTTTTACATTTTTACTGGCTCCCCTTGTCCTTTGGTCATACAGAAAACTACTCGTGTTTCATCATTTTAAGTTTGGCTTCTTATATTCAGGTTGAAAATCTAAATGTATTAAAACATATTGTTAATAACAACATAGAGCAAACCAAATTAAATTTTATTGTGTAATCATTATCATAAAACTACAATCATAAAGAAAATCTCATAAATTTCTGAAAGCACGTACACTAAAATGGGGGCCCCTCAAAGCACGTAAATTGAAAATGGAGCTCCCATTTTGCACACCTTTGCACACCCTGCACACTCATTAGACCACTACTGCCTGTGTGAGATGTAATAATCACCTCTACAATTAGTTGCATGTTGTGGCCATTATTATCATAAGCATAAGGCATGGGGATTCAATGCGGAAAAATTGGCCGTTTTGGGTGCAAATTTTCAAAATGTGCATTCAGTAAAGTATACAGCTGCATTCAGTATTCACATGAAAGTGAGGTAGTGTCTATTTTCCAAACTGAGGCAAAGTAATAACCAAAACGGCAAAATAACCATTCTTTTTTTGCCCCTGATGGCAAAATAAAGTGAACTGGAATCATGTGGTAATTCAAACAGCCTTCATCGAATTTGGGCCAACTAAAAAACTGTAATAACATTTTGGGTAAAATTAGAAATATTTGAGTAAAATAGGAGCATTTAGGTAAGGTACAAATGCTTCAATTACATTTGGGCAAATGAGAAAAGCTTCAGCCAAACTTGGGTGAAAGCAGAAACATTTAGATAAACTGGAAACACTTGGGTGAAGTCCATCAGTCAAATCAAATTTTGCCTATTTGCAACAGCTTTATTCAGTTGTGGGCAACTTCAAACAGTCTTGTTCAAAGATGGGCTATAAGCTATAGAAAAGCTCCATTAAAATTTTAGTACGTTTAGAAATGTCTGGGTGAATTATAAGAGGTTTATTCAAATTTGGATAAAATCAAAATCATTTTGATAAATTTTAACAATCTTAATGAAATTTGAGAAAATTGGGACAACTTAATTCAAATTCGGGTAGAGTTAGAAACATTTTAAAATTAGGAACACGTAGTGGTAACTCACCATTCCAAATAACCCTAATTTTTGTAAACCTCAAATTGGTGATGCTGTAAAGTGTACAACTAAAATGTAGCTGCAGCTGCAAAATGTTTTCCGGTAGTAATGTGGGGTAGCTGTGGTATGATACTGTGAAGTCTTCGTGTTTCAAACGTGCTTGATGTTGTGAGATTTGCAAATGCAAATCTGCTTCCATGAAGTATTCATGAATAGAATTAACTACGTAGCCTAATTGTAGCTGTAATATGTTGCTTGGTGGTAATGCAACTGTGATTTTTTACTGCTTAGGTTTTCATATTTTCTGTTTGTTTCATGCAATGAATTGCATATGTTGCATCCTGCCAAATTTTATTGTTTCAATTTAATGCTGTGAGGTGAACAGTAGCAACTGCACTATTTATTGCATTGCATAATTCACTTTTGCTGATGCAGTGCAGTGAAGCACTGCCATTTTTATTCAACATTCTTGTTGAGGTTATGCGTCATCTGCCATTGGAAATGTGCATTTGTACACATTCCTTAGTAGTTGATCATATAGGCTGCAGTCTCTGCGTGTATCGGTCCATATAGCTATTTTTTCTTAGCATGCTGCGTTTAATGCACATTTAACTGTCTAAATTGGAGTAGATCTTTGGTATTCATAATGTGACTTTCGAAGCTGCAAACGTTGAAGTAAGTTGTAGTATTTTAAGTACAACACATTGTACTGAAGATTGCCCAATGTGGAAGGTTAAGCTACATGCTATTAAACTGCCTCCTTTCCTCTACTTACTTGAGACTTGATCTATTTGCAGCAATGTTATGCTTTTAGATCGTAACCCGATATTTTACTCCTTTTCCAGATTGATTGCCATTGTGGCCAACACAAATGCACACATCTATGCTAGAGAAGAATAGATCTTAGCTATTAGGATGATCGTGTTGGAAGCATAAGTTTATAACGTATATAAAAACTTGAAATAAAAATTCTGAACAACACCTTACATGCGTGGTGGCATGAACAGCAATTTCTGGGGGGGGGTATTGTAATTAGCTAACATTTTCAACACAGCAAATATTACCCTTATTCACATGTAGCTATGCAGAATATTAATTGCTAGTTGAGGTCGTATGGCTTTGAACCCCGGTAAGTGGTAGGCCTAATTAGCAGTGATGTAGTCGAGTCCGTAACCTCCGAGACCGAGACCGAGACCTGGCTCAAATTTCAAGACGAGAACGAGGCTTTATCATAAAAGCCGAGACCGAGACTCGAGACCTCACATTTCTCTGATGGTAATTAAAGCTAACTCCTTGAACAATGCTGCAACAAAATATCTGGCACATTGCCAAATACCAAGATAATAAAAATCATCCGAAATTTGTGCAAACGGCCAAATACTGCCAACCTTCATTTTCACTTTCGTTTTCACTCTTAGGAATTTACAACCTCAAACCTGTGGCCTTATTTACAAATTCCATGAAGAAATGCATAGACATTGAAAATGTTGGCAGCGTTTAGAGGGTCTACGCATTTTACACGCGAAAAATGTCAGTGAACCAATTGAATATTTGAGGTGTGTCCCGTTGCCATGCTTCAATAAATTTTTTTTGACTCAGAAAAATTTTAATTGTTTTGTTCGTTACAAAACAATACCTACCCTTTTGTGAAGGACAGGAGGTGATGCCCTGATGAAGCTCCCATGTTCTGGTCTCCTACCTAGTATTGAAATAGGCCTATGTTATTTGAGAAAGTGGATAAGAGGCAAATCATTACTTTTTATTTTAAAACGATGTAGGCGAGTGTATACAGCCCCAGCAGCACTAGCCAAAACAGCGCAGTAAAGTGGTAACTCCACAGGAAAGGTTGCTTTCCGTCATTCAATTTTTTCCCAAGGTGTTTCGTCGTTTATAATAATGATATTTTATTGCGGACTCATGGTCCATATCACAGACACAAGGGCACAAAAAGTGGTTAGCTATACATCAGCGCACATTATAAAAACGGTGTTTGCACATGGCCAACACTGGGAGGAGCAAAGCAGTTTATCCTCTCCACAGCTGTATCGTCATTTGCAAAAGCACAGAAAATGGATAACCATACAGTAGGGCATTACACAACCGGTGTTAGTACGTGTCCAGCCTTGAGACGAGCAAGACACTTTCCCAGCACTTCTTACTTTTTTATGCTTGGTGTGTACACAGTGTC
>Ga0210059_1004989_pt1 | contig 21357 bp, 11 predicted proteins | sample Ectturendosymbi2_FD_188042 | JGI IMG/M metagenome (GOLD analysis project Ga0210059, IMG submission 188042) | Ecteinascidia turbinata endosymbiont from Florida, USA - Sample 2 (SPAdes) (version 2) | ecosystem: Host-associated > Tunicates > Ascidians > Unclassified | place: Key West, Florida...
AACGCCTTGCCCACTCGAGCGCTAGCACGAAAACCATACCGGCGTTCTAGCATCAGACAGCAGCCACGAATATATCGTGGCACCGGCGATCAATGAGTTAACATTTCAATTATTATGTGCAGTGTTTTGCTTCTGACTAAAGTAAATTTATTGTCTTTTCAATTACTGATTATTAATTGTTACAGTTAACTTGAGTGATGTGTAGGTTTATTGCCGGTTTAAGCTCAGTTTTTGTGGAAAGAATTTTTGATGGATTGTGTGAACAGCTTTGTGTTTATTCTATTCTGCTTTGGGTTACTAAGTAGCTTCATTGCCTTGATTACAACAGGCTGGATTGTTTACGTTGAAGATTCTGGAATAGTTCAATATTCTGGTCTCTATCAATCATGTACAATTGAAAAATGCACTATAGACTGGGGTGAGTTGTCTAATCCCACAATTTATTACCATACTTTAAGAGTAATTTTTAACATTTATAATTGATTAGTGGCAAGTAGTTGTTGATACAAAGAAGCATGTCGGCTGCATATTGTTATTCAGTTGGTGGGTCATGCCTGAAGATTGTACTTATGCACATGAATTGTAATAAAAGCAGGAAGCTAACTACTTTGATTTCATATGTTGTAAAACTGTTATAACTTATAATCCAAAAATCCTCTTGACATAACCACAGTCAAAAAACAAAAATTGGGTTATAAGGTCTTGAGAACAAAGAATTCATGATGAATGATGAAATGTCAAAACTGCAGGAATGGATTCATTTAAAAATGCATGTCATTTGCTTGATATATTTTAGATAAAAGACCTATTTATGGACAAGTGGTCCTATTTCTGATGGCTGCTTCAGCTGCTGTAATGCTGCTTGGTATTGTTTTGCTTGCTTTTGCTGAGCTGAAATCAAAGAAAGTGCTTCTGAAGTTTTCTGGCTCATTTGGTATTATTGGAGGTGAGGATGATTAAACAAATGAAAAAAATTGATAAGTTGCATTGCTGATAAAAAGTGAATGCCCTCTTTTTCATATATTTTTGCAGGATGTATAAATCTTTGTAATGACTGGCATGATCTGTTTTATGAGTTTGTATGTTGCTTGCAAAGTTGGGCTATTTCAATGATACTTACCTCAAGCACTTTTCATTTGTTTTCTAGGATTGTCTGCTGGTGCTTGTGCTGCCTTGTATTCAACACGCTCAGTGAACGATCTTCAGGTTGCTGCAGCAGTAGGTAACCCATCATATTACTACAGTTACAGATTAGCTTGGACAGCGATGTGCCTATGCATTGCTAGTTCAGTCATTGTGCTTTATAAAGGATGCAAAGGTAATCTCAATGTACAAGAGAGCAGTTTATTCGTTACAAGCTGTTTTTTTTCACTAAGACATTTCTGTCATTTTTTTTGCCGAGAGAATTTGGCCCTTTATCTCACAGTTGCATTAAAACTCGCCACATCTGCATTCATTAGTCTATATTTCAGACATTCTGACCAAAATGACTTAATTTTTTTTGGTCATTTAAAAAAAATTCAGTCTATGACTAAGAAAAAACTACGTTACGATACAGCAGTGCAGTAGTAAATACTGCTAGAACATATTCGTAGTGAGGACATCAAAAACTGAAGTTGTTCAGTTGAGGTACCATAAAACTTTATTTTCGTGCTTTCACTCAACGAATTGTTTGTTTCTTTCCATTCTCTTACTTTCAGTTGCAAAATAAACAGAATCAACCTGCTTCCACTTCTTGTTATTTCATCAAAATTACCTGCAATAATAAATGTTATACACAAATTACTATGGGTGTTGCAAACTATTCCAAACGACAATTAAAAACTGTAAGGTTCCCCATTTGAAGAGCACTGATCTAAACTGCATCCAAGTGACTACGCTCACTTGCTGGAACATGCAACTCAAATAGCACTATGCTGGCTACTGCAACCGGTAATTGTGCTGTAAGCATTATGTCGTCACGTGAACTGTTTATCTTGAGACCTCAACTACCTGCACCGACGCCAGTGACTACGTCAGATCATTGTTATGTGCCACATTGCTTGTTGGTTCAATAGCAGTGCAGTGTTAAAGTTTGACCAGTTTTATCACACAAGCTTCTTCTAAACTAAGCTTAGACTTGTTTCCTCGTAAATGTACGTGTGCGAAAGTGATTGATTTTCGCAATATGGTCTTGCGAAGCATTGGATTCATTGCAAATTGATATCGCATCTTCCCCCACCAAATTATCCTGTGTCCGCTACTGGTTGCAAAATAAAAATTTGTTAGGAAAAATAGGTGGCTCACTGAAAAACAGATAAATGAAGGCAAGGCATATTGTTTGAGACAATAGCTGAAAAAACAAAGAGGTGCATATTGAAAATTGGTTAAATAAGAACAAACTTATTTATCTTGTGAGAAGAGTGAATCTTGTGGTTTTCACACGTAACTCTTAATATGGATACTTGAAGCAGACAGTGAATTTGCTCAAGTGTTTCCAGAGTATATGCATGTTGCAGAGAAACTGCGCATGTCAGGATTTTACCTTGCCAGCTTGTAGTTGTCATATACTATTTTGATGTCATACCATACAGGAAGATTTCTAAACCATTGTATCATTTGTTATTGAAACTATTGGCTTTTCTTTTGACTATGTCATCCGTGTTGAACATATGATACATTAGAGCGACGTTCTGCTATTATAATAGCGAGACAATATCTTTGCAGATTTCAATGCTGTGCCATTTTAATCCAGCACGATCTCAAGTAGTCATGCAGGGTGCACTCACTTGCGCCTTCTTCATCCTGAGTGCAAAGATACGCTAGCCGTGGTTAATGTCTAGCTAGAGCAGTGGTTCTTAACCTTTTCTTTACCACGCCTCCCTTAAGTACTTGTCCTTTGTTTCAAGCCCCCCTGGCTATAAATAAGTTGTAAAAGCAAATGTATTGTTTGAATTTATTGATCAAAATTTCAATGTTGTGCAGCGCTTAAGGGCTCGCGCCCCCTGGAAATTTATTGATGCTCCCCCAGGGGGCGCACTCCCCCGGATTAAGAACCACTGGGCTAGAGTATATTTGTGCCGTGCGAAAGCTTGATTTTTCGTGACAGTTAGTCATGTTATTGAAATCAGGCTGGACTGTCGCTTCTGCTCAGATCGTGGAATCATGCGCAATTCTTGGTTAGCACATTTTTGCGTGGTTTGTAATTTTTGAATGTCACTTCCCGTAGCTGTTGCGCAAGTAGTGCTCCGTACTTTAGTGATGAATGTATTCATATGTGCTTTGCAGCCGTATGATTGTAGTATTTTATTTTTGTTTTTCAGCCACGAGAACTACAGTCCAACGTCTTTGAAAGATTTGTTTTGTGTGTTGATTTTTGCCTAAAGTCAAATGCAGTAGTTTTATATGCATGTCCTGTTCTTCGATACGTACGTTCCTACCTTTTGTATTGCCAGTGCACTTCTGCAATATGTATGTCTTCGGCCAATATTTTAATGACTGCATGCTTCCTTCTACTTCGCCCTTACATAAACAAGGAAACGAATGCTCTGGCTAATCGTAGCCAAGGTTATCGCCCAAGTGCCACAGATAACTGACAACGTTTGTAGTTAATTATAATTGACTTTATTATAACTAAAGCTATAATTATAGCTGGCTAAGAATGATTGAGATAGCAACACCACGCAACAAATTTTTGCTAAGACCGCTGTGCGGCGTTTGCTGACGAAACGAAAGCAGCACATGTTAATTTCTGTTGTGAAGACGCCGTTTTGTCGTCGGTTCATCAAGCCTGAACCAGATTGCCTTTTTCCTATCCTTAATAAGAGTTCCTTACACGACTGCGCGAGTTGCATTGTTACCTTTCCTCGAATAATGATTTAGATTGTGCGTGTTTTTAGTGTACAGCATTCTTATCTCGGGCACTATTCGGAATTTCGTTTGCTGGCGCTTGGAACGTTTTCGATTGTAAGTCGATTTTCGATTGTCAGGTGTAGTATTGTGCGACGCCGAAAGAGCTGCTAACCCCTTACATGTCAGCAGCCGAGTTCCCCTGCCCAACACACGAACCCAGCAACGTACAAGCAAAGCATCGTAGAACAACCACACTTTAATCTTCTGTTAAAATCATTTAAATCTTCAACAAACCTACCCAGTATGCTGTGCTGCAAGCAGTGGTGTAACTAGAAATTTTAGCCAGCGGAGACCTAGCTGAAAGGGTCTCACTGACCACTGGTAGGGAGTCAACCAGACAACACTCAGAAAAATCGAGAAATGATGCTGTATCCGGATGTGGGTAACCATAGTAATACCCCAAATCACCGGAAAATACTCGTGAAAAAAAACGAACACTGAAACCGAAATGGAAGCCAAGTGTGGGCTCGGTTTTAACATGTAACTTGCCAGGGGGGAAATTCGTCCCTCTACCCCCGTCCGTTACGTCACTGGCTGCAAGCAATAAACAAAGATGTTGCACGCAATCGCACATCATCTTTCCTGGTTGCACTTTTTTTGCCGGCCAAGCTACAGTAATAGCCCTCCATTAATTTTTATTGTCTGTGTAATTATGTGGTATTTGTATTTTGTAACCATAAATGCCATACCATTTGTGAAGATTTTCGTACAACACATCTTACACACTTTGGTATAGAGATGTTTTTTTTTGTACTGTACTACGTATTCGCAAATCATGTTGAAGCTGAAGGATACCTTTATATTTACCTGTCGAGCTTGCACCATTTGTTTTTTTTTATAAGATTTTTCTTTCGCACGATGAAGCTTCAGTTTTTGCTCTTGTTCCGTGGTTGCTAAAAATGTTGTTTACTCGGCTTTACTATGCACGTCTTGTAATTTCCGTTGCATGCCAAAGTTGATTGATGGCTCATCGTCGTGATCTTGTTAAAGTTCAAACACATCTTTGTTTCTTTCATTCAAGATCTCAGAAAGAGAAATCTGATACAGGACGGCCTAATCTTCAAGCAAGTGTTTCAGTTCGTTTATTTTTAATTTGGTTAAAATTTTCTCTTATTCCTTTGCGAAAATACTTCGTCGATCGCAATGAAACGCATGTTGTTGCGACAAGTGGTTAGAGATGCAGCGATTCTGTAAAGGGCAGCAGCGCATATGGTACATACCATAGGCGTAGCCAGGGAGGCAAGGCGGGCACGGCCCTCAAATTTCTAGCAAATCTTGTCATTTTGTGCTTTGAGAAGCGGTATCCCATCCAAAATAATGTTGCTCGCTTAAAGACCAACTATTTGCACCCCAAATTCTGGGCTGGCTACGCCACTGGTACAGAAGGTCTCCAACAGCAAACTCACCTTAAGTTAATTGCTGAACGCATGGGCTTCGGAAGGATTTCTTTGCAGAGCTGGGGGCAACAGCGATGAAATTCAATTTTACCAACTCGAAACTACGACAAACATTTTCTATTAAAAAAATAATAGGAAAACATACATTTCAAAATCCATGGGGTCTGGGGCGAAGGTCCCCTCTTTCGACGCCCATGGCTGAACGGTTCGCAAGATCTTACAAGGTTCAAGGCGATCAGTGTATGTGTGCCCATGGTATTGGCAGCTTACTTCCCGCGTTTTCACTTCCGCACCTGATGCATGAAATCAAACTGAGACTTGACTTCCTATGCTTGTGCACTGACCTGTACCCTGAGATATGAGTTTTTATTTTTAGCATGTGGCGCACTTACCAGGCTGTTTTACTTCATGTCTTCAAGAAGGTATCTTCATATAGCTACTGAATTTTTGTGTATAGATTAGTATGGTGCTGGTACAAACACGTGCAGCCGCAAGCAACATGGGCCCTTGCTAGATTGTAATGTGCGAGTTAAGTACGACTTAGTGAAACCTAACTACGACTTAGGTTTGTGTAACACCAAAACTCAATCTGCTTTAGTTACGGAGGTTTCATTTGCTAATCTGCAGTTGGCAATATTTTTTCGACACTCCTTTTTTCTTCGAAAATGTATTTACTACTGAAATATGTTCCGGTATATTTGCATCTTGTCGTATTGTTTAGTTTTTATCTGAAGCATTTCCTAGTTTCTGTGAAATAAACATTTGATAGTTTGTCCTAGTCAACTTTGACCTTCATTTTTATATATGTTCATAACACGGGTATAGCCACCAGCGATACAGTGTTTAGTTTCAATCACTGAATTTCGACAAATTTAAAGTTACAGTTGAGTTTTAATTATATACCTTCCATGGGGTCAATGACATTACAGTGCCTTATTTTCCATTGGATTTTTTGCAGCTGTTTGTCCCACATTCGGAACAAGGTTAAAATTTTGCGACACTTGAGCGTTGGTTACTACCTCCGTGTGCTCCATCGCCAGTAGCCGCATTCTGATTGGACCTTACCCCTGATATGACCGGACTGGACATAGCGAGGAGCCGCTCGAAACGTTGACATACAACGTCAGCGATATATTTGAATTCAAAAGTGCAGAAAACGGTAAAAAAAAACAGAGGCAATTCAGTAGCGATCATGCTTCCTCCACGATCGGTTGCTCCTTGATGCAAGGCTTGTTAGGGTTGTTGTCGATCAGCCAATCAGCAAGCCACGTCTGAAAACAACAACACGTTGTACAAAGAGTTTTCCCGAGTAGCCATAAAACTGCCACCGCCGTCATTCTGAAGGCAGGCCAGCTAATACTCTGCAAGCTAAACAACAGCCAGTACAATAACGTTGGAAGTACGCAAGAATGCGCTTTGATTTCAAAGCCTGTTGAATTGATACAAAAAAGTTCTCGGCGGTACCTAAAAACTTTAATTTGCAGCATAAAACGATTGCCACGTTACCTTTCCCTGGGCCTTATCACTAATTTGCCAAAAGTTTGTGCAGGCCAGTATTTGGAGGCATTGTTCTTTCAATGTTCACTTCGGATTGCCGTTCGCGAGACATGTTTTATATTCGAAGAACACTTGTGTTGTTTCCATGGTCGAGGAGCAAGAATGATGTTTTCTTACCTAAGTAACTACCGCCCACTTTGATGATGCATTTCACGAAAAGGACACAAATCGATGTGATTTTACGTTGAGAATGCTGGTCAATATTAAAAGCATTCGAGAATGCATAACACTTCTTCAAAAAGTTGCCCATCGCTCAGAAATTTATTACCTTTTATCAAACCAGTTTCAGGATCAAACAACCTCATATTGTAGATATTTCAAAGTTGTCCCTTGGTTAGCCTTAAGAATTTAAAATGATGTTGAAAAAGCTCCAAATGAAGAGAAACCAAAGAACACATTTCGGTTATTCTCCTATTTCGGGTGGCTGTCAACTAAATCACGGTTCGGCTACGTCCGGCAGTTCTTCAAAGTATTTTCTTTTCCTTGGTTTAATCTCAACACAAGACCGGAAAAATATTCGGCGCAACGACATTTATGCAAGTGCATCACTTTTGATCGTTTGAACCCCGGTCAATGCTTTTTTGCTTCTCGGACCAATGGTGTTAATTTTGAGAACATGTTATGAATGTGACCGATCAAGTCAAAATACATTTTCGTATGTGATGAAAAATGGACGTGATTGAAGTTGAGCGCATACATCGACATCGCACATACCACAGGATCTCCAGGCTTCATTTTGCAAAGCTCCGTCAATCCTTTCAGTAATGTCGGATTGACTTCATGAGCGAGGTAATCTTTGGCTGCTTGACTCTGTCTGATCGGTTCGATTACGTCTGAAACGTGAATCAAACGACGTTAAAGAAGTTGTAGTTCTACTACATAGCAAACAAACGTCTCATAAACGAGAAAAAAATTTAGGTGACTCAAGCGCTAAACTTTCGATCGCCCATGGCAATTCCAAATTTGAGGACATGTTACATCTAGCGAGGGCCTCTGCGAGAAATTGTAACAGGTGGTATGCAGACCGATACTAAGCCCTCGTCAAAATTTTAATAGCTTGTTGCACAGTAATTAGAATACAGATGAAAAAGCTACCATGCCAAGATGTAAAAATAGATTCATTGTTATACTGGCAACTGGCCACAATAGTAATTTTCGGCTTGATTACAGAAAAACTTAGCGTGCGTAACTTCATCCTAACGGGCCCGGGTACGATGCACCTCTTGTAAACCTCTTCTCATAGGCCCAACATCTAGCAAAGAAATAACATCAGCTGCCTGAGGTTATAACTTATACCCAAACTTTTGGGAGGAGGAACACAATGCGCCATTTTTAAATCGTAACGGTACTAAGTGGCGCTTCTTGCCAGTACGCCCCAACGTCGAAACTAAAAATGCTAAGCTACCACTTGGAAACTGATATTAATACACAAGTTGCAGTGTCTGGCCAGGATTGATGTCATGGTGCCAAATTTTCCATTGTTCTCAGATTAATATTAAAGGTATTCTGCTGAGGTGTTCTGAAACCTTGAGTCTTTTCCATTTTTTTACATTAACGCCAGCAGTGTTGATTGTCGAACGCCTAAATTGAAGTGTTGAACGCCAGCCGTTTCTCTCTAAATTGAAGTATTGATTGTCATGTGATGGATTGCCACATCCAGCAGAGAAGGCAGTAGTAGAAAAAAATACAGGAAACAAAGCGAAAAGGTGAAAAAGATGGAATCATCCAGCAGTGAGTGCAAGACGCAGTCTTCTTACGTTACTTTCGCAAAAGATAACATGCGACAAATGTTTGCGCTTATGGCAGAGTTTTTCAATAATTTCGGATTCGTCATCTCAAGATTACTTTGGCAAATTATTGCTTTGGTCCAAGATTGTAACCTGAACTTTGCAGCAGGTGAGTTCCCCTCAACACCAGGTGAGCAACGCTTGCATCACCAAGTATTAACATCCTTTTCAACACCATTAGAGTTCAAAACATTTTGACACTAACTGAAAATAAGTCTTAAAGCACGGAGTAAAAAGTAATGGTGAAAAATGCACGACCTGAAAAATACCAAATGCAAAAGTGCAAGATTTGTGATGCGGTAATACAAAATTCACGCAGCCAACACATCTTACTGTCATGAAACATGAACCGAATTTCTTTTTCGGCAGCATAAAAAGTGTCGCTCCCGTGAACAGCATTTCGTGTCTGGTCTTTTCCGTACGTGTCTCTCAGGCATCCCGGGTGAGTTTCACGGGCCTGCAAACAAAACTTGACTTGTACATGTGCGTAAACAAGCATGAAAGCAAGTGTTTCTCCAGCGCTTTAAATATGCTGTAATAAGCAACTTAAAATTGTGGTAACAACATGCATATAAATATAAAAACGTCCTGCTATCATGCCAGAATTCCTGTTGATCTTCGTTTTGTATACTTGTCACATTCAATAATATTGTATTGATGCCTCTCTCTTCCCCCCTATCATTTACCTATACAGTTGCTCAACCTACCCCCTGTAAAAAGGACACCTCTCCCCACAGTTTTTTGTTGTTGTTTATTTTTGTTTATTTTACCTGATGTTGATTTGATGCATTTTTTGTTACTTTTTTTAACTACTTGTAAAACGTCTTCAATTAAAATTTGGTTTGTGCTGGCAACAGGGCTGGCTGAGAAATTGACCCAGGTGGTCTTTCACCAACCCGTTGTGATTCAACATGTTAGAACATGATCATTAAACTGTGAAAACTAAAATTCTAATGTTTTTGTATTCTCATCAACTTGAAATTAATTTGTGATTTTTTATATTATTGTATTTCCTCTTGCTACATTCGTGTTATTTCGTGATTTGAGTCACAAAAATGCATGAATAAACCATAGCGCTTCTCAATCGGTGGGTCATGAAGCTATTTCAGGCGAGCCACGAGGCAGGCCAAAATGTTACAGCATAAAAACTGAACACTTTTACCAACACTTTTATTATTGACTGCCATTTTAAGCATTTAGAGTAGGGCCATACTGTTGCTTTTCCTGTACAATCTGAAAACAAACTGTTTTCACAGTTGAAACGAACGAAATCTTTATTGTTTATTGGATTGCACAGCAATCAACTGCTTGTTGACGTGCTGTTAATGATTGATAAAACTAACATTTTGCTCTAACTATTTAGTTATTTACACAGGATGTATGCTTGAAAATTATGCATTGAGGATGCAAAATTAAAAAAAGTAAAAAAAACTGTCCCGTCCCATCAGCCTTTGCATCACACAGGTCCTGGTGAGTGAGGTAATGCATTTGTATGGCTCTTGAAAGCAAAATGGGGCATTTTCTTTTCAATATATATGTAAATCAAAAATTGCACTGAAAAAATGTGTTTTTACAAGCAGTACACGTAATTCACATAAAATGACACAAAGATAGCACATGTACGAGACAAACTTTGCTTTTGTGAAGGTCACTGAAATGTACACCTTCCTAAACATTATGAGGTACTGTGTACTCTACTAAACTTTTAACTGAAAACAAGCAATCCAACCTTGAAGGGATTTGTGGGTCCAATAAGTTCTCTCCATGCACTGATAGCTTTGTCTTTGGCAAGAACATACACCATAATTGGAGCACTGCTCATGTATGCCACTAAGCTAGGAAAGAACATTTTTCCATAATGTTCAGAATAAAAGTCACTGGCTTGCTCAGGAGAAAGATGAACTTTCCTTTTCTGTGAATAATGCAAAGTATTTTAAAATCCTAAACACTAGCCAAATGCTATACAGAGAGAAAAAACTAGGCATAACATCAAACAGAGTAAGTGACTATAAATCTATAAAGATCTTCATTTAATAACAAACTTTTACTGTATTACAAAGATACATGAAAAACATGCAAGCTGATCACAATAAACAGATATCCCAGTTTTCAATATCTCACTACCCGGCACTCCCATCATGTAAGAAGGTAAAACATTCTTTGTCACATGTGTCCACAGGACCTTTTCTACCTATGAAACTTTTATGGCCTAATAAACAAGGCATGTCAATGATAAAGTTCAGAGAATCTCTCATGAAAAAGAGGTCATGTTGCAGCAACTGATCTAATGATGTGAAATTGATGGGGCCCAAGTTTGGTACAATCACCATGAATGGAAGGCATGAATGAACAAAAATTATATATCAGCAGAACAGCAACTAATGCTAAACATCTGAAATAGCAACACTGGTGGTCACTATTTCCAAAAAACAGTCTCAACACTGTTGACAATAAAACCAGGGCCTTTTAAGCCAAAGGCAATAGTCTTAAAATAAATTCTTCATCAAATAAAAGTAGTTTGCTACAAGTGTAATCTAAAGCATACTAAGCTCTTGCCCAAGCATTTCCATTCAAAAACTGACCTTCTTAGCCCTCACTAACTTATGCCACTTTCGCATTATTTGACAAATGGAAAGGAACATTATCAGAATCTGAAAATTAGCAGACAATTGCTTCCAAACAAAATTCTAGTGCATACACCCAACAAGGTACAAACTGCCATGGTCATTCATACAGCCAAACAATGGGTTCAAGCCATACATTTGTAGCTTTTCACACAATTATGAGTATTACTCAAGCCTTCAGCAGTCATAAGAAGACATGAGCAATACACCTTGATCTATCAAGATTTTGCAAAGTATTCTTCAATCACAAAGTCATGAACTTGTGAGTAGAACATAATGATGTATCAGGCAAAACCTTGCCAACTTATAGAAGTCAATTAAACAATCTTGAAAACTTCATTTGTCAAATCAACTGAAAATAAAAAGAAACCTATGAGTGCATGTTGATTCAAGTTACCAATCTGAACAACTCTTGCTATGTCAAGAAAATGTTGACATCTTATGCTTCTGCCAAACCAGTAATACCATTGTCATATGCAATTCTTACGACAAGATACCTCTCACCTCTAATTCTTCTATGTTCACAAATATCTTTCAAATCTGATAAACTAGCAGATCAATATTCTAACTAAACTGTTACTACCAAATCACTATCCTGCAAAAACCTTTTGAAAACTCTTATCACTTGTTCATTTTAATCAAACCTCAGCTTTAAAGCAGTTTTCAAACTTTTAGTGGTGCTAGCAACTATACTGATAGCAAAAATCTTCTTAGACACAAAGTGCAAAATCACAAATGGGTAGAAAATTCCATTACAGGTATCCTCAGTGTTGTTCCATGTGCTTTGACGGAAAGCTGATATATTCATGTTTAGAGTCAATCAGTGCTTCTAGTTTTTGCAATTCACCAAAACTGGCAAGTATTTTCTAATTTGTAAGCCAAGTGGCTTAAATTATCTACAAGACCCCAAATCTACATGGACAAAAACCTTCCATCCACAAAATCTCACCTGTTTACCATTATCATAATAATAATTTATTACAGCCTCGTGGTCCATATCAAGGACACAATCATACAATACAAGAGCATAAAAAATGGTTAGCCATAGCGCATTACAGAATCAGTGTTTGCACACGACCAAGACTGATAAGAGCAAAACACTTTAACAGCACCGCAACTGTAGCGTCATTCACACATCATACCGCAGGGATCCAGTAGTATGAGAGAAATGAAGGCATTCTAACAACAAAACGTTGAGATAAACAGTTAACAGAGAAAAAGAATAAAGTGAAAGGTAAGTCAAATGGGGATGGACATTGGTTCACAGAGACATGCACTGTTCTGATTAAAGTTTCAAATGCTTTGCAATGCATTTATCCTGAGTTCGACAGCCAATTAATTTTCCTGAATTTTAAAGCAGGATTTGGCAATTAACATTTCACCAATGTATTTCTTACTTTTGTATATTTGGTTTGTACACGTTGCACACAGGATTTTTTTTACTACACAAAAAGCAATACTGATGTGACGTTATTACCGAAACAGTGCTCAAACAACTATTGCAATTGGTCACCATCATACATGAGCATTAAATAATTGATGAAATATGGAGATTTATTAAAAGTATCAGACATCTGACAAAGTGAATAGATAAAAATGTTTGATGAAGATGTGCAGATATTCATTTGATGAAGATATTATTCATTTGCAATATGATTTTGCGAACTAAATTCAAGCATAGCCTGCTAAAACCTGCATTGAAGTAATTTTACATGCTTGTTATTCTGACCCGTTTGTTGATACTTCAGCAAAGCAAAACTAAATGAGAACCATGGTATCTTTAAAAAGATTATAGGTTACCTAAATTGCTTTGAATCTTCAACTATTCTGTTCTTAATAAAATGTATATGCATGTTTGAAGGATTAGTATCAGCTACACATGGTACAACAGAACACAAACATCATTATCCTGTTCATTTCTAAAAGAAAGTTTGCTGCTTCAGTATTCTGAGTTTTTATTCATGAAGGTTTTGTTTAGAATTGACCTCTTCACACTGAGCAAACAAGCAATAGATCTAGAAGTATTTCATGGCCAAAGTGAAACTGGTTTAATACTTTTAAAAGAGTTTGTACAATGAAGCACATAGTGGACTACTAGTGTTATACCAATAAAAAGATATTTCACTCATTATTTACCTATCATGAGTTGTACAACATAATCAACCGTATCCAAATCAGAACTCTTTAATAGCCCAATGAACCAAAAGCAGCAACTGTACTCTGCTTTATTACACTAATATAGGGTACCCTGCATCCCATTTTTTTAAACATATCTCAAACTTTGATGAAAAAAAAATTAAAAAATGACCAAGTCACAAATTTAGCTGCAGTGTGAAGAGTGGTATGACTAGACAGTCAAAAATAGAAAACCAGCATGCACTTTGCACAAATATTCAAAACTCACCAAACTGAAGATGTTAAATATTCAAACTCACCAAACTAAAGATTGCTCTTTTGAGGAGCACTTTTGCTGCAATACGAGGATTTCGAGGCAAACGAAGTGATGTTCACCTCCAAGACCTCACTGACATTGACTTCAGCCTAATTCCTAGGCCCACAGTCACATAAAACTGAATGACGGTGTCAATGACATGACACTAGTTACATTTGTGAAATAAATGGGTAGTCCACATAGATAAGCTATGACTTTTTGTGAAACTATACCTTAGAACTAAATAATTCTCTAAACATACTAAACCCCTTTTTTTGTTGTTTTGTTTTTCATGTACCTAATACTTATTGAAATCAATAATGATTATTTACTGCTAATAATACTGTAACCTGCTCGCATTCTTTACTCTTCAACTTCATTCGGTGACACCATGCATCTGGTTGGGAACAACTCATCCATGCAACCCACCTAATTATGGTCTGTGGGTAAATCTACTTTTCTTCATGATGTGTATTTATAAACATTGTTTTCTGCCCATGCTACTTGTTTTTGCTATGAAATGTACTAAAATGCCTTGCCCTCTGCCTCATAACCATTATTGCTGCTTACTTTCTTCACCTATATGCTTGCCTCACCTGCTAATCTGTACATGCCTCATCTCTTCACCCATTGCTTGCCCACCATCATCTGTGTTATGTTGATGTATATTGCGTTTTTTTCTATTTTTGATATATGATACATCTCTTTGTGACTCCACTTTGGATTGTTTGTGTACATATTTTTGTCTGATTGTTTTTTTTTATACCATTTCATTTTGGCTATGTCTTTAATATGTGTGTTTGTCTGGTCTCTTGTATTTACGGTTTGAAACTAACAAACTGACTTTTTATCGATCTTACTTGTGTTTCATTTGTGTTTTGTATGTCTGGGTTTTTTTATCTGATTGATTTGAACTGAAGATGTTAAAGTTGCTGCTACCAGGGTAGGCCTACATACCTCCCACCTTTACACTTGTAGGAATGTAAATGTTATAGCATAATAGCTTTGCAGTACTTCATTATTATCACATCATAGAGGTTGTCTGTATCATTTGTCCTATATCTGCATGTTGTTATATCACAGAAACTATAACCAGGGTTGTAGAGTTGGAGGTAAAATGTCCAACTCCTAGCTTCCCAAATTTTCTGACTCCGACTATGACACTGACTGTGAACTTTACAAAATTTCTGACTCGGACTCCTTGACATAATATGAATGAAGTTTGGCTGCCAACAGTTTTGTAGCAACCAGCAATCAATTGAAATTATGGTATAGAGCAAAAATATTTTTACTTTCATTAACAACTAACTAGGCAAGCACCACAACAAAACAACAACAAAAAACATAACTTCAAGCTTATGCTAAATACCAGCAACAGCACACAACAAAAACCTGAAAAAAGTGTACATCTAACCTGCAATATTAAAAATCCGTTCCTTAAAATGATATTTTCAATTTCGGAGGCTTTGTCCATTGCGTCTGGCTTCACAACAGCAAGGGTTCTCTCTACATACACTTGAGGCGGCGGCATTTTAGCTTCCATATTTTCCTTTGTGTTTGTTTCGCTGACACTTGAACTACCGTCGCTGATGCTGAAAAGACATATATAATTTACCTACAACAGTTACTGTGAATTGTGTTTTCCACGAAGCTCGCGTTTTCCCTGATCGACTCCTACGGTTGCCATAGCATACACTCAAACAGAGCGGCCACTGAAAGCGCTATAGCACAATAAGCACACCACAACAAACACTCGCGCAAAATAGAACAATTTCAAATTAATACAGTTTTTGAAAAAATGTTTTAAAATCGTTTCATACTTTCAATTCAAACACAGTATTGCCTTAAATTGTCCCAAACTTTCCGTACATGTTCACCACAACCAGAAACCCCTATAGTTTCGATGAAACTAGCGGCGGTTGCAGATTAGCGTTTGCTTCGACAGAAGATAAAGAGTGCAATTCCCACATTAGGAAGGTGAAAATATTAAAAACATAACAAGAAGTTGTGAAGCAAACACTAAGAAACCAGGAAGAATACTTATCTTTTCAACCATTGGTGCCATTTACAATGCTGACAATCGTTTGATAAACAGACTGTAATCATTTTGAATGGCGTCTTTCGAGTCACAAGTCAATTACAATCGCAGTCTTTTTAATTACGAGACCAATATCAGTAGTTTAAAATTTCTTTTAGTCAACTCCAAACACCCGATTTGCGCAAATAAAATTTATTCTGGAAAGATTCACAAACTTGCTCAAGTCATTCGGTCCCGTGGACTTCCATCATAAACTAGATGAGTGTTTGTGGAAAATTATCAAATCTTTTCCCAAAATGTTTTATGTGCGAAACCTAATTTCAAGTAAAGTTAAATTCAACATGACAAAATTTTGCTTTGAGTGCAACTTCTCAAAAAATAATCGTATTCAAATTGAGTTAAGCCTTTTGAAAACATTGCTCATCTGCAAATTAGATTATCATCCATATCACCCGTGGCAAGAGTAAAAACGTTCAAGTGGTGCCAGTGACACAATTCTGGTAAACCCATAAAAAACAGTAATATTTTCCTAAGACAGAAGTTGGGTTTCATATTGAGTTTGGAAATCATTTTAATGTGCAGTGAAATGGTATAAAACGTTACTGAGAAATCTGCAGTGATGTGGCCGAGTCCTAATCGTCGAATCACAAGCCTTTCACGTCTGAAAAGCAGTGATGTGTCCGAGTCATTTTTGTCAAGTCAGAGTCGAATCAGACCCACAAGTCCTTCGAGTCAGAGTCGAGTCACAGTAACCTAAAATTTTTTCGAGTCGAGTCAGAGTCACAGTCATGACTTGGTCGAGTCGAGTCACAAGAATTGTCGAGACACTTCGAGTCATTGGTTTGCAAGCTCGAGTCAATGTCGAGTCACACGAAATTTCACGTTTTTTCTACAATATTTGTTTGCTATGAAATGTCCACCAATAAGTTAGAAATGGTGTCCAATGTTGTTTTAACAAGTTTGACTGCAACTTTTTTTATATATTTTCCCAGTTTCCATTTTACTTGTCTCTTTCACTCTGAATCATTTCAAAAATTTAACCCAACCATGCTACAAGTGTTGCAGCCTCTTAGTTAGTGTTCTCAAGAACGGTGTCCCACAGGTATCTGTCCTGGCGCCCTTTCTCTTCAACATCTACATCTCTGACCTGCCAACCACCATCTCCAGAAAGTATGCATATGCTGACGACCGAGCAATCAAGCATGCTGATGGAGATTGGCAGGCAGTGGAAGGGGCGCTGAGCAAGGACATGGCAACACTAGGTGAATACCTCCAGCTTGGAAGCTAAAGCTCAGCACCACGAAAACGGTGTCGGTAGTCTTCCACCTTAACAACAAGGAAGCTAAACGTGAGCTGAAAGTCAACTACAACAACGAAACCCTGCCCTTCTGCTCCGAGCCCAAATACCTCGGAGTAACGTTGGACAGGTCGTTCGCGTACGGCCGACACCTTGAGTCACTTCGCAAGAAACTAATATCACGCGTTGCATTCCTGAAGCAGCTTATACTGGCTCTGGCTGGGGTGCTGGAGCAACAACGTTGCGAACGGTCACCCTAATCCTGGTCCATTCAATTGCAGAGTACTGCGCGCCTGTTTGATACCGAAGTGCTCATTCCTGCTTTATCGATCCCGCCATCAACAACGCCTTGCGAATTGTGACTGGATGCCTGCGTCTTACACCAGCGGGCAACCTTCCAATCCTCACAGGCATCTAATCTGCTGAGCTTCGTCGCATTGGAGCTACACCACCTCTAGGACGCCTTGCCATGGAGCCTGGACACGTGCTCCACTCAGCGCTCACCCGTCCATCGAGTGCAGATGCACGGCTCCTCAAATCGAGACACCCATTTGTACCTGCCACACAGCAACTCATCAGTTTATCTAACAACAACAACATACGTGCGGCGCAGTGGGCAGATCATCAATGGAATGCGGAGTGGGCAGACAACCTCACACGACTCCGCATTTTAATTCCAGACACCGGCACCCACCCTCCCGGAATGACCCTCCCAAGAAGGGCCTGCGTCCAGCTCAACCGCCTCCGCACGGATGTCGGACGTTTCCGCTCCTGCTTGTACAAATGGGGTATGACCTCCTCTGCGGCCTGTGAGTGTGGCAAAGAAGAACAAACCGTCCACCATGTCGTCCTCCAATGTCCAATCCATCGACCTCCCCATGGACTGCACGGCCTGACAGTTCTGGACGATGAGACAACCAAATGGCTGCTCAACACATGCCCCGAAATCTAGCACAGCCAAGCAGCGGATAAAAGAACGAGTGGCTCAAAATAAAAGAAGAAGAAGATGTTAGCGTTGTGGTGAATGAGCGATTCACCACGAACGGGATGTGCGTGAGGAACAACACCCACGTGGCGCGAACAAGCAGAAATAAGATGAGCACGATGTGGGAACTTTATTGTTTCTAGGTACGACAGTGCGATGCTTTGCGCACTTGCTGCTCGGCCTTTCCAACCACAACAAAGTGGTGTTTGACCAGGATGGGAAGGTGGTGTCAGGTACAACCTTAACAAAAAGAACGTGCAATAGGTGCGGCTCATTGCAAAAACGAGGAGATGTTGTTGCAACTTCTCGGTTGACGTTGCATTGAAAGTGTGGTTGCATTGAAAGTTTTCGCATGCCCAATAGGCCTACATGAAAATGACCAGGGATGAATGTGTACTTGGATTTAAATCTTGCGACATTTCAATATATTGATGGATTTGGATGTTATCATTTTTGCTTAAACAGACTTGGATTGGAATTCATTAGTTTCTTTTGAAATTCTTTGCAACTTTCGGTTCAGTTTTGTGACTGCAGATTACTGTAACTTTCGGTTCAGTTTTGGGACTGCAGGACTAAAGGTTAACAGTGGATTGCAGCCATCGAAATTGGAACCTATTTGTTGCACCCATATGCTGCGTCGCCCTGAGCCAACCAAAGAAAGAGTCGAACAGATAATCCTAAGCATAATAGCAATTGAGATTAGACATTTGACCAGGTGCGCTCTTCTATTGCAGCTACGAATTATACGTTATATGTGCCGTAATCACGTCACCACATGAGTGGCAGGAATATGGATTTAAACAAGAGTCGGTTTTCGTATATGCCTTATATTTTGCAATATACTTTTGATTGGATTTGAATCCGAAAAACTTCAATCACTTTACTGGTATCTGGAAAAGACTCAAGGTCACAGTATAGGCCGACTGCCATGAACACGATATGCAAATACTACATTAAACCACGATAAGGTGTTAATATATTGTGCCCTGCTGACCCCTCAGTGAAAGCAAAGTCTCAGGTCTTCCTCTATGCAAGGTGAGGAAACTTGATCCTTAAAATGCAGCATAGCACGATTAGACAGGCTAAACAGAAAATTTCCGCCAATCTTGATCATCACTGAAGCAAAAAATGTTTACTTCTTTGTGTGCAAACGAACTGGGTTTTTCCATCAGGAACTCAGAGATTTTGTAAAAATCACTCTGATTCGAGTCGAGTCATTCCGTGAAAAACGTGACTCGAGCCGAGTCACCATTTTCTCAACGTGACTCGAGTCGAGTCCAAGTCACCAAAAATCGTGACTCGAGTCGTGTCGGGTCAATGACTGAAGTCACGCTATCACTGCTGAAAAGAATCAGAGTCATCTGAAAATTTTAAAGAAAAATTCAGGGAAGACTCAAGACTTGGTCAAATCAAGTCAGAGTCGAGTCATTGATATTCAAGTCGAATAATTGATTGTTTGATGGATTTGTTTTTTTCAAATGACCCGGATAATAAATAGGTACAGAACGAAAAATCATCATGCTGAAAAGTAACCATTTGTCAGTGGAAATGAGAATATATGCAAACACCATGTCAATTAGCGCCCTACTCCGCAGTAGTGCTGTAACAGATGTTACGTGTTAGCTAACAATAGTGTTAAGAATGTGTCTGTAACCCTATGGTTCTGTCTTCAATGCAGTTGCAAAAAGTGTCTGTAACCATGTGATTTCGCCGGCTTCAGTGTCTTGTACTACGTTCTGTATTGTCTGTTTTTATCAACCTGTGTTCTGCAGAGTGTGTGTGTTCATGCTATGGACTTCGTGTCTGCTATAAACAAATAAATTAAATTAAATTAAATTAATGGCAATAGAATTGATCAAGGAAAAATATTTGTCACTGTGTCACATGTGATTGGTGAGAGACCATGGATGTTATCTAGCAAGAACTCCATCAGAAACGTATTGACAAGTGGTAGAAAACAACAGTTGAAAACAAAAAAGAACATCAGAGAAAAATAAACAAGTAAACGAACAAGCACAGAACACGGTGAAGAAAACTACAGATGAAAAGAGAATGCTGATGTTATGTACATAAAGCAGTGGATCTAGTCTCATTTTTAGGCAATTCAGTGTAGTCAAAAATACTACACACTGTAAAAAAACAAAAAATGTTGAAGTAAAAAAACTACCGAGTGTAATTATATCAGCAAAAAATAAGATGTGCACAAGAAATAATAGGAAACAGATCACACATGCTTGACATTGTGCTTGTGCTTTCGCCACAAATCAACGGTTGTTTCAACAAGTGTTTAAAACTTTGTAAAAGCAGCACCACACGAGTCACAACTTCAATAATTTATACCTCAAATCGAGTTGAATTTTTTTGCAAACAAAACGAATGGAGTCGAGTAATTAGATCATTATTTTAAAGCATGATATGAGTACAGTCATTAAGTCAAGTCAGGTAATAATAATTGAAAATCGAATGTTATGCTTTGCATTTATTAATAGGTTCTGTATTTTTGCAGCTAAGTACTTTTCAGGCAATTAACATTTCAAACTAATCAAAGTGAGGTGTATTTGGCAGAAATTGATAAATAATCTCAAATATTTCAAAATCAAATTCAGTCGTATTTATCACTATATTTAGCACGGTCAATCAGCATTATGAAGTAGCTGACTATATTTGCGGTGATAGAGACATGACTCTTGGCCACAATCTCAAGATCTGCTACGGTACCAATTTTCTCCTCATCTCGCTCTCTGCGGCTGCATTTCACAGTTTCCAGTCTTCGTCTAAATCCTTTGAATGTTTCTCCGATCCGATATCATTAGTGAAACTACCATAAACTACCGTAAATCTTTATCCTGTCAGGTGTTTGTCATACCTTCGCGAAAAAAGATACAAAAAGCGAAAACAATCAGGAAAATTGAAACCCAAATATGTTTAATGTGTTTTTTAATTTCAAGAAATTTTACTGACATTGACAAATTTTGCAGTCTATGGATATAGAATAATCAAGTCACAGACTCGGTTTCGGCTTTTTTTACAAGGTTTCGCAACGGTCAAGAAGCTCAAGTCACAAATGTTGCGGTCTGCTCTACGTCACTGCATATTTGTTAGAACCAGGAGTTTAAATTTAACATGCAACCAAATTATCGAGTGTATGGGCTCAAAGCAGGGATGTGGAAGCGGAAGCTGGAAGCGGTGGAAGCGGTCCTTTTTCTGTGGAAGCGGAAGCGGAAAAATCCTACCGCTTCCGCTTCCACATAGGTTATTTGACTTGGAGAGTAACTTGGCGAAAAAGTTTTGTCCATTTCCCAATGTGGATTTAAGCGGTGAAGTTGCACTATAAGTCTGAATGAACGTGC
>Ga0210059_1004990_pt1 | contig 21355 bp, 17 predicted proteins | sample Ectturendosymbi2_FD_188042 | JGI IMG/M metagenome (GOLD analysis project Ga0210059, IMG submission 188042) | Ecteinascidia turbinata endosymbiont from Florida, USA - Sample 2 (SPAdes) (version 2) | ecosystem: Host-associated > Tunicates > Ascidians > Unclassified | place: Key West, Florida...
ATCTTCGGGTCCTGAAGCAATAAACCCGTACTGAACGTAATCTTCTTTATATTTACGCTTAGGCTTTTGCTGAGCTGTCTCTTTCTGTTTGGATGTACTAGCTTTATCAAAATACTTTTCCATAATTTGCTTTATATTTAGGATAATATAAACTGAGTTCTGAATAAATAAAGCCCTTAAAATAGTTAAACGTTCTTTACAGTTTGGGAACCACTGTATTAGAGTAGCCGTAAGCAAGGCGTAAGCGCAGAACTAACAGGATGAAAGGTAGACATTTTGTTACAAAAATGATATATTAGAATTCTAACATAGCAGTCCAAGTATGACGTAACAATTACCCTACTCTATCGGCAATGCAATAACTGGTATCATCATCACATGTGCTTATTTATTAGCTATTGAAGCAGTTAGAGCGCTTTTAAGTCTCGTATGCTTGCCTGCATGCCTTATTTTCAATACATATACAGTTCTTTTCCAAAATTCCAAAAAGCTTCGCGGCACACCTGAGAATCTGTGGCGGCACACTAGTGTGCCGCGGCACACAGTTTGGGAATCACTGGCTAGACTCTTATCAGTACAGTAGCAACACGAAAATATTGTTTGTTACGCAATATAAGAATGACAATGCTGTTTTTCATCGGAGTTCTGCAGCTTAGGTGCCGCGCTTGAGATTTATACGGCAGTGCGAAATCCATGACGTCGCAAAATATGAACGTCTAAACCTGCGATTTTTAAGTCTTCTCTTCCATATTTAATCCAAAAAAGTTTCAATGAATTTCAGAATGACGCCTTAGCACTTGTTAACTAAGAACTGCTCTGAAATCAAAACATGAAAAATTAGCGGCAGTGCCCGTAATCGGCGCCTGTATTCTGCAGTGTCTGGCGGTCCTGCGTTGTTGTGAGCTTTTTGTCAGTGGAAGATATAACATCAAGTAAAAAGGTACTGTGTGAAAGGCTTGATACTGAGGAACATGGCTGGGCGCGAGAGAGATGGAGGCCGTCTGTATGAATGTGATCACAAGAAAAGAATGAAAAAGAAAGAGGAAATAAGAAATGCACTGAATTTGCAAAAAAAAAAAAAATAAGTGAATTTTTCACTTGTGAACAGCTCGATTCTCCCTCCGCAGTAGAGAACAGTGCTTCTTCGGCAATGCTTGATGTGAGCCGCGAGGAGAGATCTGTTCCAGCAAGATGTTAATGCTAAGGAAAAATATGAGGGAGAGCAGAAGACAGCAAACGTTAGTAGTGTGAAGCTTGGCGGTGGTGACGATTTTCCGTACGACGCTAGTCTGGAAGGAATGACTGTGGAGGACCATGAACGAAATTACTGTGCTGTTGGGGAGCTGGCTTCATTTTCTGAGGATCCAGCCGAGTGGGAAATCGTTAGCGCAGACTTACGCAGGTACTTTGCAGAGAAGAAGCTTGAACAAGATTTAGACTCATTTAATCTTAGAACTTTGGCCAGGACCTACGATGATAACAGGACAAGATACTTAATAAATCAAAATTTTTTAGAACACTTATCAATGGGGAACGAGTGAGGCGAAAGTGGCTTATATAATCTGAGTCGACCGGGTTAGTTTTTTGCTATGTTAGTAAGCTTTTTCCCTCCTGTCATGTATTATTAACGACCGGATTCAACGACTGGAAAAATATCCAACGTCTGTCTGAGCACGAAGGCAGCACTACGCACAAAGAATGCATCTCCGCATTGTGCGTGTTCGGTCGACAAACTGAGAGACTTGATAAAAGTTTGGCTGTGCAGATAGCAAATGAACAAGATTACTGGAGAAATGTGTTGCGCAGTGTTGTTTCAGTTGTAACATTTTAGCTTCACAGGGCTTTCCTTTCCGAGGACGAGATGAAAAAATTGGTTCTAACCATAATTGAAACTTTCTTGGAATAATTGAATTGCTGGCGCAGCATGACGCTTTTCTAGCAGATCATCTACACAGGTTTGGCAACGCGGGAAGTGGTACACTATCTTATCTCTCCTCTGGAATTTTCAATGAATTTCTTCAGCTTATGGCTAGACAAGTTTGGAGCACAATCGTTGTTGAAGTCTCATCAGCAAAGTACGACAGTATAATCGTGGATTCCACGCCAGACATGACCTATCTGGATCAGCTAGTGTTTGCAGTGCGCTATGTCAACAAAACAGGGTTCCTGTTGAACGGTTTCTGAAGTTCATTGTAATGGAGGGACATGACGCAGAACATCTGACAAACAATGTCATCAACATCCTGGAAGACTTGAAAATTTCAATTAACACTTGTCGCGGCCAAAGTTACGACAACGCCAGCAACATGGCGGGAAAACACTCAGGAATTAAGCCAGAATTAAAAATCTCAATCCCCTTTCACACTTTGTTCCTCTTTCTGCTCATTCATTAAATCTCGTTGGTTCTTGCGCTGCGGAATGCTGCGTCAACGCCATTTCGTTTTTTGGGTATGTGCAGAACCTCTATAACTTCTTTGCTGTCTCTACGCACAGGTGGAAGCTTCTCACGAACTCACTGGGTCAAGAAAGCGTTCTACTCAAAACATTGTCGATTACGAGATGGTCAGCGAGGTGCGATACTGTTCGCGCACTGAGAACCAGCTATCGTCAAATAAATTCTACACTGAAAAACATTTCGAACGATAACAATGGGACGGGCCAGACTTGTTTTGAAGCTTCGTCTTTAGCCACACAGATGACCAAGTTTGAGGTTGCAGTACTGTGTATTTTGTGGGACAGAGTTTTGTGGCAGTTCAATGTTGCTAGTAAGACATTGCAAAAGGAAAGTTGTGATATCTTAACGGTCGTAAGATTGTATTCTGGTTTGGGGAATTTTGTGAAGTCGCTGAGAGATGACTATGATTCATGTGAGGAAGAGGTTAAAATGCTCACTGACAATCACATGTATAAAGACAGACGCTGACCAAAGCGGAAGCGGCTTTTGCGGGAAGGTATTGAAAATGAGGATAATCGACGTCTCACTGCTCGTGACAAGTTTCGAGTTGATACCTTTGCAGTTATTTTAGATTCACTGAGGGCTGAACTTGAACGCAGAAAGCAAGCCTATGCAGAGTTTCATGAAAGGTTTCAAGTTTTTTCCAGTTGCGTTGACTCTCCTCTGACAAGATTCGCCATCTTGCTGCGAATCTTAAAAAGGCTTTCTCTTCGGATTTGGAAGAAGACATCCCTGATGAAATGGTTCGTTTCTCTGGTCGCCTGAACCAAATGGATGCAAACGTTTCCACGCCAGTAAAGCTTTTGCGGCATATCCGAGAGTCAGATATCGTTGACGCATACCTCAATGTTGAAATAGCGCTGAGGTTATATCTTACTCTTCCAGTCGCGAACACTGAAGGGGAACGTTCATTTTCTGTCCTTAAGCGAATAAAAAGCAGGATGCGTTCTAACATTACGCAAGAGAAACTAAATGATGCTTCTATTCTGACTATAGAATCTGATGTTACGGTCGTCTTAAATTGCGAAAAACTTATTGATAGCTTCGCTTCCCTGAAAGCAGGAAAAAAACTTTGTGATAGACTGTGAGTTGTTGGATATGTTGGTCACAAACATTTGGTATGACTTGACGCAGATAATTATATATTTGCCCTCTTTTTCATGGATACAATTGCCTGTGTTATTGAGGACTACCTGTGTTAACTGTTTCAAATGTTCTTTATAGAAAGACTTAGAGCAGTGGTGTAGCCAGACATTTTAATTGGGGTGATCACAAACCGAGATACCTCGCTTTGCTCATGAATTTAAAGAAACATTAATAAAGTGGCGTCATTTTGCTACAATGGCCCACGTGTCCCCCTTGGTTGCTGTCCTGTCTTACAGTATATACCTTGTTGTAATGTAGTGATTTATAGCAAAGGTAGAGTTTTGAAGAATTATGAAATTTTGTTATCTAATTTGTCAGTGGTGGGTTTCCGTTGTCAAAGTTGTTGTAGTAGTAAATCAGTTAGTCTTTTCTGAAATACAAGAGCCTTAGTCACTGCAGTACAGTGGTCTCTAGTAGTAAACGATTTGTCGATTACACTTTCTGGAAAATGAGCCTTAGGAGGCAGACTTGTAGCGTCTTTGATGCTGATCCTACGTTTGATTTTTTCAAACTAGAAACAGTTTCTAGTGAGTTTTACTATTGCTTGGAAAATGACAACTTAATTTCGGCATAAATAACCCTGTGTTCTATACAATATGCGGTTGCTATAGCGAAGTAGTTTATGTACAGCTAATCAGATCGACAACTATATGTTCGAGGGCAGCAACACGGTCCCACATGAAAATGTATATATCGGAAAAATAAGCCCACAAAAACGCTAGAAATCACGGAAATTTAACGAGGAGAATTTCTGAAATACATGAAAGAGTTATAAATTCCAAGAAAAAATCGCATTGCCGTTCGGTCTTGAGAAGAATGTAGGAAAGGCTTTAATTTCTGTTGAAGATCTAAGGCAATCGTAGAACCAAAGTCGCCATCGCAAAAGATAAATTTTTGAAAGGGCACCACACATAATAGGGGCATACTTTCACGCTTTTAAAACAAGCGACCAAATGGGTCACACTTGCGTGGGGACCCAAAACTAAGACGGCCTAAGGCCCCGCGCTCCCTAAATCCATCCCTGGCGGCGGGTACAAATGGGTGTCTCGATTTGAGGCGCCGTGCATCTGCACTCGATGGACGGGTAAGTGCTGAGTGGAGCAGGTGTCCAGGCTCCATGGCACGGCGTGCTAGAGACAGTGCAGCTCCATTGCGACGAAGCTCACCAGGTTGGATGCCTGCGAGGATGGGGAGGTTGTCCGCTGGGGTAGAACGCTGGCATCCAGTCACAATTCGCAAGGCGTCGTTGATGGCGGAGTCGATAAGGTGGGTATGAGCACTGCAGCACCAGACAGGAACGCAGTTCCTACTTTGTAATGTGCTATGACAAATCATTTTTTGCTCTTGTGTTATTTGATTACTCTTGTGATATGAACCATGAACCTGCGGCAAATGAGTAACCTCCAAATCTTGGCATAGCATCTAAAACAGGGGTGACGAACATGCGGCAAAAGAATTTCGTGCGGCCCGCGAAGCATTCAGGCGAGACCAGCAGTCTTGAGCTTTCGCATTCCGGCAAGACCAGCAGTCTTGAACTAACAGGTTTCATAGTATGGCTAGAAAGTTGTGCGGCCCGATTACTCAGCGGTAACTGACAAAGTGGCTCGCAATAGCAAATAAGTTCGTCACCCATGATCTAAAATGGTAAGTTTCCACTTCGACAAGTTAATTTTGTTGTTTAAGGATGCATCACACATTCATGTGCTGTGTTCTTCACTTACTTCTTTGGAAATCCTCATTATAAGCCATACAGGGTACATGATGAAGAGAGCAATCACGACAATCAATGCAAGGACGACATAAACACAATGTTCTGCACTCCAGCAAGTCAATGCATTGTCAACATCTAAGACGTTGGTAACAGGAACACACCAGAAGAGTTTTCCAGCTTGAACACCAATAGGCAAAGCAAGAACCTGCATCACAAACATTAATTGCTAGAAAAAATTATGGTTGAAAAGATATATTTGAAATATACCCAATTGCTTAATATCACAGAAAGGTATTGAACAACAATAATTTTACGAAGTAGTAGAACACACTTTGTATAAAATACCAAATTTACCTGCATTGCCACCACAAACCAGAACATCAAGCGATTTCTTGCAGTGGTCCAGAGTCGATTTGTGAAAATCCGTTTTGCGAAGAAAAACAGAAAACATGCCAGGATCAGTACAATAAGCCATATCAGCAACAGCACTCTGCAAGAAGAAATTTACTGGGTACACATACTTTTTGCAGGCTAATCATCATTAAGCGTAATACAAACATATTTCGGAAAGTTAAATTGTGATTGAACAACTATTGTGCCTTTCTTGTGTCTGCTTGTGTTCTGCCCAGGGATATCTAGAAACTCCTTGTTATCCTTGTGCAGGGACAGATATCTTTGTCCAGGATCTAGGAGCTTCTAGATATCCATGGCTCTGTCCTATTCTTTATGTGTTTCTCTTGCCGTTTCAACATGTTTTTGATTATTTTTTATTCATTTAACTTCTCCTGCAACTCTTGTGCTGTATTGTGTCATCACTAGGGCCATTTAAAGTCATACTTTTTTCTGTGCTTCAGGAAGCTATGAAACGAATGTAAAACAAAAATCGCACCTCTACGAAGTCTACCAAAAGTTGTTAAGTCATGAAAAGCCATATTTTTTATGATAGGTTAAAGTCATATGCTGCATAGTTTCAACATAATTCAATATGGAAAACATTAAAATAATCTCAAAATATCGCTTGAAACTACTATATCACTAGGTCTAAGCTGCATCCTGAACCCACTTGGGCACCCTGCGAATGTTAGCAAAGAAGTAGAGTTTTTGAATGCACTGCCTAAAAATGCATGGTCTTGCTGCCCCAAAGAAATAAACTTAATGTCCATTCATGCTTTCGATTTGCTTCAAACCAAACTACTGTATATGTCTTGCTCACCTTTTGAGCTGTTTATTTTAGTGTGGCTTCAACAAACCATGGGGTTACCGACTACCATTTATGCCTATTTTCGCTGCAGGTAATGCTTGTGTGTACAGTAGTTGTATGATTTAGTTCAGTCATTTTTATCTGGTCATATATAGTTATATTTTCTGAAAAATGAAGTCATATTATCAAGTTTTTTAGGTCATAAAAATGCCCCTAGTCATCACTGTCTAAACACTGTTTCTATTTATCTATTTTGCATCTACTCTCTCAGTTGGTTGTTTTTTAATGAAAAAGCAAAAACGCTCAAAATGTGACAGATAACTAATGTGAAACCTGTCCTGACACCACTTCAGGAATTGTACACTATATTATTTATGTAGGCTATTGTTTCCATTTTCTTTTTCTATTAAAAATATTTGAAATTTCTATTTGCAATTAATTACAACTTGAAAAATAATTGTAATTCGAGATTTTTGACACAGAGTAATTGTAAATGAGAATTTTGAAGGCGTAATTGTAATTATAATGGAACTGATTTGATGTAATTCATCCAACTCTGATACATATTTATGGCAACTTGCATAAAATTGTTGAAGAACATATCTTTTTGTCATTCAATTATCTGCCAATATTAAAAAATAACTACTTTTCTTCAAATTGAATTGTGAAATGTTTTCAGAACACCTGGAGGAAGCTTACAATGCAAGAATATGCAATCAGTAGACAGAGTTACATTTAATGACCATCACCAGCTGCCTGCCAAATTGAAACCTGTGCCCATGCATAACCTGCAAATTTTCAACCGTCATCCACCACAAAAGCACCTCACCACATTTTTTACTTCCTTTACTGTTTTGAGGATCTAATTTTATGCAGCATACCAATTGCTAATGTCACAACTGAAGCAAAATTCTACTGTTTATGCTCTTTGATTGAAAAGCACTTTCCCTAACAATTTTAGGCTATGGAGCTTCTGCCGATGCTGATCTAGTATTGTTATGGTAAATTAGGCTTTGATGTGGCCATTACGTGTATTTACTCAGGCTACATTACACAACATTGCATTTTGCCAGCTTCTTTTGGTTATAGCTTATAGGTATTAATGACACGCATGGCTTTACATTGCTATATATAAAAAATTTCTGAGCAAAGTTTGTCAACAGCATGTAAGACTTGCATTGACATGTCAGGGCCAGCAAGTCACTTGCTCATATAAATATGAAGGTAGAAAAACTTATTATTTAGTAATGTGCTAATAATTTCATGCAAAATTATACATTACAAGTATAATATAAAAATAGCTAAATTGAAAAATAGCTTACTTGTAGTTTATGGCTATCAAATCACTTGCAACAAATGCTTCACGAGCAGCTGTATATTGGCCACTAGCAATTTTTGCTATTTCCCAAACATCCAAGTTGAAGATAAACAAAAATGACATTGACCTGGTCCAATAAAAAGGCCAGGTCCACCTCAAGGAAAGAGACTGAAGAAGAGCAAAATACTGAAAACACAAAATTAATGTAGTTTAAGGATCTATTAATACAGTGTTTTTCAACCTTTTTTGCATCACGGACCACTTTATGCAATATAAAAATTTTGGGGAACACCAAACAAAATTTTATAATCACAATTCTGATGTTTAGTTCTGTTTTGGCTCTTTTAATTTATTAAAATTAACAAGAAAGTCCTATTCGTTTGCTCCTAAAACTAATTACTTTCACGAAAGAAAACATATTTACGCTCATTGCGTTAAACTAGTGATTTTTGACCGGTGTTCGATGGAACACTAGTCAAACTTATCAAATTTCCTGCGGAACACCTGACGATCTTTCACGGAACACTAGTTTTCAACGGGACACCTGTTGAAAATCACTGTATTAATATATGCTTCACAATTTCTCAACTGCATGCCATACATAATAACAATAGCCTGCCTTTTACAAGGCATAGGATGTAAGTCATAATTTATATAGTAATTCAGTACCTGGTGTTTTGCTTGGTAAAACAAGATGGACACAAGGCAGTGTTTGAGAGTTTTCTATATATATGCCAATTTACTAAAACACCTTGTCATTGAAGCCCAAACAAGTGCTTCGATTGTTAAATGTGCTATTTCTCATCATGGTTTTCATATGAAAATCTATGAACTTGAGAAAAAAGACACAGCTAGTATGCAATAGAAACCAGATCCGTATCTGTACATAGGCCCATTTCTGCTCCAAACAAACAGTACATACAGATTTGTAGGCTGGGGGCGTTAAATTTTTTCAAGATGTGTTTTTGACCAAAACAAAAAAAACACTAGCTTTGTGACTCAAAAAAATCCCAAAACTAATCTAGTTAATAAAAAAACTGCAGTTTTTTTTTGTATAAACAGCACCTTATGGTCGAACCATACTGGTACTTACTTTGTCTATTGCCTGAAAATTATTCTGTAGTTATCAAGGATATCAAAATAAAAATTAGTTACCAAACAGCCTTTCGTCAATTAGCTTGCAAGAGCACCCTAAAAGCTTTTAAAAATCAAATTTAGTTCACATTTTGGTTTAGGAAGAAAAATTTTACAACCTTAAACAAGTTTTTAAGTTTAAAATACTGCTTATAAAGTTTATTGCCAGCAGATTCAGTTTTCGTTCTAAGTGAGCTTTAACAAGCAAACCATCATTCATAGCATAACAGTTGCACATTTAGTGAGTCCCAATTCTATTCAGTTAGAAATTTAATTGACTGGGAGAAAAAAGTTTGCTTATGACATCATTGGCAAACATCATGCAAGTAAACCTTAAAATCTTATTGCATCACTTGGGAAAGGGTGGAAACACTTCCACTAACTTTAAAATGTATGAATTCCATAAGCATTCACAATGAGCAAGCATTCTGTTAAACATCAATTTATAAGTTGATCATATGTCTTGGTTTCACCAACATAGCTCTAGTTCTTGCAGGTTCAAGGAGATGGGCTGAAGGGAACAGAAAATGCAGCAATTGTGTCATAATATGAGAAAAAACATCAGATTCTTAATTGTGTTCCAAGAAATGAACTTTTCTTTATTTCCGATTTGAATCAGGTGAATTGCAAATCTCGTTTTAATTCCACAAGCACTGATATGGACATAACCACTAATCCAAAATTTTACCTAAAGCTCCAGATTGAAGTATCAGAATTATGGTCACCCTACCCATATGTAATTGCGGAAATTGATCAAGTTGTTGCAACAAAGCTAATATCTAACAGTAAAATTTATCATTATATACATTATATGCAAAACATATAAAATTGTAATTTACTTTTCATAACTTTTTAAAAATAATTAGTAGCTACATTTTTTCGACAACACTGCAGTACTTTTACATTATGTGCATTTCAACATAATTTTCATATAGTTCAAAACTAGGATTACATGCTCAACTACCATTCAACTAAGGTTTACAATTAGGGTTTTAACTCCACTATTATACAGTTTAGTCTCCATCAAACTGCAAATGAAGCCACACAAATTTACCCTAAATATTGACAGAATCGCAGTTGAACATGCAATGCAATTTGAAACAAGAGAACAATGCAAATGCACACAATAAATGAATCACTGTTTTATAACTTAAATAGCAACTGCTTTATTTGTTATATAATGCAGAAAGATGCAGCATTGTATAGTATATTCTACAGAGATTTGGTCCTTCAAATTTTAAAACTACCTGCAAATATTCAACAACCAGTAGAACTGCATCCAACAAAAGATAGCTTTTAGAATCCTTGTTTCTATACTTCATTGACAATTGCTGATTGCTTTCTGCAATTGAAAATCTGTGAACACTTCCATTATCATCAAATGCAGGATTGTCAAAATAGACCGAAGCAGACTCCCTATAAGAAAAAATACGTGCGTTAGTGACAAAAAACTTTCTGGTAAAGTAGTTGAAGGCTTTTAAATTAGATACAGCCTTGAGGAGCAACCCCTTAGTACTCATTGCTCTCTGGTCTGCTCTGACTCAGAGCAGTAGCACCTGCGTGGGTCTCCGCTATGAGTAAAACAGTTATACGTTGAGCTTGGGGCCACTCAAGCTATAACATTGAGGTTGGGAATAAGCAAGGGCATGCTCCCTTTAGAAAACATCACTCCAAAAAACACTTTGACCAGACAAAACAAAGAAATGGCCCCTAGTCCCCAGCCAGCAGGGGTGCTAAGAATCTCCAGGTTTGCACAAAAAATACATCATGCTGGACAGCTTGGCGTAAGAATAGGAACCTAAAATGTTGGAGTATAGGTGGGAGAGGGATGGAGGCTCATAAAGAACTTACAAAGAGGGAGGGACTTTTATAGAAGGAATTTGTTAGAAAGTTGTAATGTAGAGGTCGAAAGAAGTGGTGCCAATAGTCATGATGTTCGGAGAAGAGGTGGTGAGAGTGATTTGTGCTTATGCACCAAACGTAGAAGACCAGAGCCAGAGAAACATCAATTCCGTTACAAGCTGGCTTGTGAATAGGACTGATGGTCACATTGGGGAGCAGAATGATGGTTTTGAAGGTGTGCATAGAGGAAATGGAATAGGAGAAAAATTTGTAGTAACATTTGTTGCTGGAGTTTGTCATGGAAAAAGTGCGCCTGGTGAACAATTGGCATTGAAAAATGTGAGGAAAGCAACAGTCAGTGCAGGTGGAAATGAAACAGAGATAGACTTTGTACTAAGTAAGTAATGAGAACAGAAAGTATTTGCACAATGTGAATGTAATTCCAAGGGAATCACAGCACTGATCATTGGTCGCAGATGTTGACAAGTAAAAATTGAAAAAAGTTATGAAGGAGTATATCATAAAAAGAAGTGTTTGGAAGCTGAAGGATAATGACATGAGAACAAGATCTGAAGAGTTGAGGAGACAGTAAATTCTGAGGCACCAGCTTTGTGGAATTATTTTGAGAATGGAGTTGTGAAGGCTTGTGTAAATAACAGGCAGAAGAGACCAAGGAAATTCATGGTGATGGAAAGAACAGGTGAAAGAAGCAATAACAAAAAATATGGCATATAAAAAGCTGTGTGCAAATAAATCCGTGATGCAACAATTTATCAAACAACAGTTTATAATTGTTTATTTTTGAGAAGGATGCAGGAGGAATACCTAGATAAAAAGAAAAAGTTATACATGTGTTTTGTTGCTATGGAAAAAGCTTTCGATATAGCCCCGAAAAAGGTGATGGAATGGGCAATCAGAAAGAAAGGTATACTAGCAAAAATGGTAAGGGCTATGATGAATCTGTATCAACGAGTGAAAATGAAAGTCAAAGTAAGAACAAAGTTACCAGAGGAATTTCTGGTGAAAATTGGTGAACACCAGGAATCAGTGTTATCACCAATTGTTGTTTGCAATTGTGGTGGATGTGATAACACAAAACGCAACCAAAAGAAAATGAATGAAATTTGTATGCAGATGACTTTGTTTTGATGGCCAAGACTACAGAGACCTGAATGAAAAGTTTTAAAAATGGAAGACTGCATTTGAGAGCAAGGGAATGAAGGTTAACCTTGGGAAGACAAAAGCTCTTTCTAGTGAACAATTTATTTCTTGTGAAATTCTTCGTTTTTATTTGTAGCAGCTTGTTTCCTTGACATCAGTCAGTTAGTTAAGATGTTCTGATAGATTTCTTCATTTTAGTCTTGAGTTGCTTTGCTTTCTCGGCTCTTGGTTTAGCCTCATAACTTTTCACCCATAAACTTTACTTGCCATTTTGTGGACTGAGGATACGTAATTTCATGTGAAATGGTTTTCCTATTAAAATTTGCTGATTGACCTTTTTACCCCATTGTGGTGAATACATACTTGATTAAAACTTTGATTTATAAATATATTTGATGCATCATCAACATGCTCTTACCTTGATAGATTTGGAAAGTCTAATAAAGGTTTTCTTTCAGTGGTTTTCTTGATCATATCTTATGTGTGGTTATTTTGTATCTAAACTTGCCTGCAATTTATACAACACTGCAAAAAAATGAAGATAGTCACAAAAAAGAAATTGAATAAAAAAAATTTTGTTAGTTAACAGTAGATGTTTGTAATTCTATTTGAATAAGAGCTGATGATGCCTACATCGTAAGCAAAATATATACTCTGTAAGATCTTAAAGTGTCTGATTCTCTGCTGAGAAAGGATTTCTTTCCATAGATGGCGCAGATGTTTGTAATGTTGTGACCAGGGTTGTAACAAGGGGGGAACAATTCCCAGGGCATGAATCACTATGGGGGTGCCGAATCATTGCAAGGGATGCTGAATCACTGCGAAGGGATCCGAATCACTGCAGGCTGCACTGAAAAGTCTCAACAATGTCACAAGTACTTTCTTCAACACAGTACATTTCCTTTCAAATGACCTCAGGTTCAAATATGGGGCGCCAAACTTCCTTCTTGCCCCAGGCACCATCTAACATCGTTACGCCCCTGGTTGTGACATCAGTGTTGTGATATCATGAATTCCAGATACACATGGGTTGCCATGTAACCATACATGGTCATTAGTACACCGGGCATAAGGGATGAAATTTCATGTTACAAAGCAGTTTGTAATTGGCATTGTATGGTAATGCATATCTACCATTCCTGTCAATGTAAGTTACACACACAGTATGACAAAGTGGTTACTGTATGGTCAATGTGTGTTGGGTCATCTGCTAGTCAGTGGAAACGTGGAGACATTACAATGCTGTTGGTTGGAACAGCATGTAGTTTTTACAATGCTGTTGATTAGAACAGCAAGAAAAATGGCAATTTTAGTGATGTACCAGACTAATGTCAGAGTGGAAACATTTAAAATAAATGCTGTATCTGCATAAAAACCAAGTATGATAGTCACTCCATCTAACCAGTCAATCTTTGAAATGTAAATCGCCTCCCAAACCCTTAAACATGAACCTGCTCCACCAAATAAACATACTCTTTTGAAAAGAGATCAGCTAGAACGGTTTGACCAGGTGAATGGAATGTTCCAAGGGCAGTTACATAAGCAAGCTTTGCTAAGAATTTACCTACAGGAAAGCATTCCACAATCCAAAGATTAAACGACATGACTGTATTGCCAACATGATTTAGTTATACCTTCATCATACTATTAATTTATAATAATTTTAAACTTCACTTAAAAATTTGAGCTATCGTAATAACTTGGCAACCTTCTAAGTTATTCAACTTATATGATAATAATCTCCATTATTGCATATTATAGAGTATATAAGCCATAAAGGACTTTCTTTAACATTGCTATTTTGCACTATCTTTGCACAGATGCTGGATTTTGCTTATTTCCAAATTTAAACTAAGCATTAACTCGTACCATTATATTCACAAAACAACACGAAAGGTTTACACTCAAAAGTTTTATTGATATCACTAACTGCTAAACTATACAGCAAGTGCACTTTTGCACATGAAAACAAAGATTATAGTTTTCTAAACTTTCCTAATGATGTAACACTGCACTACTAGCAGACTATGAAAAGAAACCAAGCAAGCATTTACAAAAAATTTAATAGATTCAACAATTAGTTATGGTTAAACTGTTTTGCCCCTAAATCGCCTTGTTTACAAGGGGTGGCTTGTGATGGGAATGTCTAGGTAAGCTACAAATTTCCATCTATGGGTGAACATATGGCATTTGTCGGTCCTAGACTGTACTTTTTTTAAATGACTGAAAAAAAATTAAATCAATATGGCCATAATCTTTAAAATATAGGTTAGTGAATACTGTTATAGTGAGTTTATACTAATATGCAACAAATGACTGAAATATCTTAGCGAAAAAAAACTAGTGTTTAACAAAATATTAACTTACATTTTAAGATGAATCAATACTCTTTACATTGTACAATCAAAAAACATGTCAAACAACAAAAAATATCATGAGTTAAAAACTAAAATACTACACAATTGTATTTAAAGTTAGAGACTATGGCTTTTTGCGTTTTATGAGCAAAGACGTTGCAAACAAAACTAAAACCTTCAGAACACAAGAGCTTTATCACAAGCAGCAACCACAGTTGAGTAATTAACTTCTGGTAATACATATCAAAGCATGGAACAAATAAAAACCAAAGCACAATTTGTATACAGTCAAGAAAAAGAACCCTTTAAACAAACACAGTATATGCATGAAGCCGTCAGCGATGAGTGTATATGAAGTTACATGCAATGAAAATTTCACCTTACATAAGCTTACCTTCACCACTTGAACTGCCATGGTAGCAACACGGTGGCAGCAATGCTGCGTGAAAACTGCTGAGTCATTGCATTTGCAAACAAAAGGTTTTTAGCATGGAAGTGGTTATAGGTCCGCTGTGCATGATGCGGCTCCAATAAAACATTGTGTGTCACTTCAGCCTCACCATCATGGTTGTGTAATGGATGCATTTACATCTGCTGTGTCAATGGTTTTTAGATTGGCTCTCACCTTCGCAACTTTTGTTTCAGTAGTAATGGTTGCACGTTTCATAGGACCAATTTTTTTTACTTTTTTCAAAAGTTTTTCGTTCAGGTTTACAGTTTAGGTTTAGGGTTTACGTTTGGGGTTTATATTTAGGAATTAGGTTTTAGGGTTAGTTTTAAGGTTTAGGGATCATGTTTACGGTTTAAAGGTTAGGTTGAAGGGTTATGTTTAGCGGATAAGTTTAGGGTTTAGGTTTATCATGTTTCTACCAAGCTTACTGTAGTCCACTACACATTCGTCGTGCATTACTATCATGTTACAGGCGGTGGACGAATAAGTTTTCAAATGTGAAGGTCCACTGGGCCTGGCAGACCTGTAGCCACTGCCTTTTAGCATAGGGTTTGAGTTTTAGAGTTTTGGATTAGGATTTTAAGGCTAAGGTTTTAGGGTTTAAGGAAGCTATGTCCAACCCGCCGCCCGCATGCGGCCCAGTCAAGGGTTTTATGCAGCCCAGTTTAGGTTCATGCTGTAATAAAAGTATCCTACATACTCACAACATGTCCTTATTTTGATAATTTTGAATTTGACATTTTTGATGCACTTAGTCCTCAGAGCAACTTTGTTTACCACATCTGTTACAATTAACACTTTCAGTGAATTAGGTTAAGCTAAATTTAGTTTGCTACGATAAAAGTAGCCTAAGCCATTCAATATGCGACCCTCATTAATATGTCTTTCAATGTGCGGCCATGGTCAAGAGAGCAACATACTTTTTGGCTCAGTAAACCATTTGGATTGGACATAAATAGCTGGTTTGAGGTTAGGGTTTGCACTTTTGTTACGGTTGAGGTTTTACCTGAGCAATGTAATGACTCAGCAGTGTCACAAGCGTTGCTGCTGCCATGTTGTGGCTGTGCATGGTTGGTGGAAGTAGAGGTAAGTCTATCACACAATGACTCATCAGTTTGTTGTCATGTCCTCTTGTTGTTTGTGCTATCTTTTTTCAATCTTACTGAGAGAGCATTACCACCGCCATGTTGTGGCTGTGCATGGTATGTGGAGGTACCTTATATAAATTAAAAATATTTTATAGAACTTATTTATTGAAAAAGGTAGGTTTGTGATTACATGTTTCTTTGTAAATTTATTACTACCTCACACAACTTCAATGCATATATTCCTTGTCAGTGCATGTTAACGAGTAGCAGTGATGCTAGGTTATTTTGCAAAAACAAGCAACCAATTTGAAAAACAAGCCCAAAATACATAATTTCACCGAAAAACAATCCCAACAGACATTGGCATGAAAATTCAATAAAACGAAAAATCAGCAATAAAATTAAATAAAAAAGCAGGGAAGCAAATCTGAAAAAACAAGACCAAAATGAGCAAATTTTCATAAAAACATACCCAATATGCCTTTAGCAGTAAATTGAAACAGCAAAAGTGCCGCAAAATTTGAAAAAAAAACAATTGGAAAAAGAGAAATCTACAAAAAACAAGCAAATTTTAACTAAAACAAGCCCAAAAACAAGCAACCCGCAAGTCTTTAAAAAAAACTGCAACTCCACAAAAAAATAAGCCCAAATTCGTGGGAAAACCGCAAGGTTGACAACACTGACGAGCAGCCTAGATGTTTTTAATAGCATTTTCCGATTTGGCGTTCAGCTAGAAATTGACCAATTCTATAGAACAAAATCAAAAACATCAAATCAACACACACTCTGAACTCTGGACAAAAGAAAGTTTGTTCTGGACAAAAGTTTGTCAGATAGCCTACAAAGTACGTGATACTCAACTGTAGGCAAAAAAGTAGGTCTGTGATGATTTAGATTTGAGCACACTAGCAACAACAAAACAGTACAAATATAGCAGAGGTGAAACAAAAACAACCTAATTCCTCGAAGGAAAGTAAAACTCATGTGGTTTACAAATCTCTGTTCAGCAGAGGTGAACATCATTGATCACAGAGTTCTATCCGGTTGCCATTGTCTCAACGCCAAATATTGTCATGTTGTTCTGCATGATCAGTAGAACAAGACGACAAAATCGAGATGAGTTTGATCGCATTGTATTCAATCAGTCAGGGCTTCTGGAAAGCTGCGTTCACTTATTACTTTAAATTAAAAGTTGAATTGAGTAGCTTTCTAAAAATCACCAACAGAACTCGAGTCCAATTCGACACAAAAAATCTTTGAGAAAAATCGAGTCAAATTTTGACAATGGCAAGTCAATTTCAAATCGTGTGAAAAAATCCTTCTCAGTCATTTCAAGACTTTCACTTCCAGGCCTGGCCTTAAGCCGATGCAACTGATCCAGCTGCATTGAGCCCCGCTCCTCTGGGGGCCCAGCGCCATGTTGGTTAGGCAGATACTCATTCCGCTTGAGAATTGTAGAAACGGCTTATGAACCTCATTGTTAGCAAACACTTACATCGTTTGAACGAATATTGAATTTCATCTAATTATCGAACGTTATCAAACGTGCTCAATTCTCATGTTAGGGCGTTAATTCTGCGCTCCACCATGGCTCGCTCTTTATGGTGGAACTGTTGCGATCGGAAAACTCAAGCGGCATATGCGCAAAGCTTCGCACTGTGGAAGCAAGCAACACTGCCGCGATCACTCTCTGCGTACGCGAGTCATCATGTTCAATCGTTCACAAGTTAGCACCGGCAGAGCTTCCACGTCACGTTCACTCTATCATTGCTTGTTCGCACCACATATATATGGGATTGCTCTTCGTTAACATTCCGTTTGTGGTGAACCGCACATTCAACGCAACGCCAGCGGAGACGTTACAACAGAACTTGGTTGCTAGTGTCAGTTAAGACTGTAGTACAGCCAGGGGCGGAGCCAGACATTTTCATTTGGGGGGACCACTGGAGGGGCCAGTTTTGCAACAAGGGGAGCTGTCAATGGTCTGTGTAGGACTTTCAGAAAAAGACCTGAAAAATTTTGGCGGGCCAGGCAAAATTTTGGGGGCGGTGGCCCCCCTGGCACCCCCTAGCTCCGCCCCTGAGTACAGCCACAGCCACAACTATTGCAAACATGGCGTGTTCTGATTCAAATCGCAATGAACAGGTCAAGACGAGTGTCTGTCGTATTGGGCCACCACTCACGCCAAAGTAGCGAATAGCGGTGAAGTGGTTATGACTCGCTACCGCATCCGTGTTTGTTTGTTTTTTTAAATACCAGCGTTACCGCTATCGCTACTCGAAAATTAGCTTGCTACAGTAGCTCACCATTTTAGTAGCTCGCTTCTACCCACCTCTGTTAATACGTTAGGTTTAAATTCCCAAATTGTTTTTATTCGGACTTTTTTGTTGGTATTATTTCGTTTGTGGTTTTTATGTGAGTGTTGCCTTGGTGACTAGGAGCTTGTGAACACAAATGGGAAACCACCTGTGATTCGAAGTGCCATCTGTCAAAATTATCACACTAAAGTAGGCCTAGTTGTTTGTATACGTGTTTGCCATGATGCTTGTTGCTCAAACTCCGCCTTTTCATGCGTATTATAATCCTCCGAAACTAAAAATTGTAGGAAAGGATATTTTGGTGTTTTAAACATGCTCACTGAAAAATTCTGCAGTGATCTATTTATCACAGTCCCTGATGCCTAAGTTTATGGCATTTGGTTGCCTAAAGGTAGGTTTTGAAATTTTGAGTTCACTTAATACAGTATTTTGATGATCAGTATGCTTGTTGTTAATACACACACATTAATATTTTGTCATGCTGCCCTTACTGTTGACCATTTCTGTATGACCATTTGCAAGCGTTTAAACATATAGACACTTATTGAAATCAATAATGATATGATTATATTATATACCGCTAATAGTACTATAACCTGTTCACATCCTCAACTTCATTCGGTGACACCATGCTTCTGGTTGGGAAAAACTCGTCCATGCAACCCACCCAACTACTGTCTGTGGGTAAATCTACATTTCTTCATGATGTGTATTTATAAACATTGTTTTCTGCCCATGCTACTTGTTTTTGGTATGAAATGTTATACTAAAATGCCTTGCCCTCTGCCTCATAACCCTTATTGCTGCTTGCTTCCTTCACCTATATGCTTGCCTCACCTGCTCATCTGTACATGCCTCATCTCTTCACCCATTGCTTGCCCACCATCATGTTGATGTCTATTGTGTTTTTTTATTTTTATTTTTTTTAATTTTTGCTATATGCTACATTTCTTTGTCACTCCATTTTGGCTTGTTGATGTACATATTTTCTCTTTCATTTCTATTTTTGTGTCATTCTCTATTTTTTTCAAATTGGCTTGCTGATATGTTTTTGATATCTTGATTGTATTGCTTCTCAATTGCTGTACATTTGAATGTTGATGGGGTCCTTCCATTGTTTGCCTCGTGGCTATGATACGCATCTGACGCGTAATGAGTCACAAATCATGAATAATTAATACAATACAATTACCCATGGACCACAATTTAGAAAACATGGAGACATTAGACCTCTGAAATAATCCAGGCGCACTTCCTGGCACCAAACTTTTTTCAACTGATTTTTGAGGGTGTCCAAATTTTGGGGTTTTCTTTTGTTTCATAAGATATTTAATTTTCTTCTAGCAATATTTCATTCGGTTTAAATCAAGACAGTTGCTAGGCCACTCAAGTATTTTGATCTGTTTTTGTTGGAGGCAATTTTTTACTTTTTCAAACTTTATGGCAGGGAGCATTATCCTGCATGAACACTTCACAGCAGTGACTATGAAACAAATCCAGCATATGCTCCTCCAGTACTTTTTATTCAAGTTTTGCCATTCATTTTTTGTTTTTTAGGCAGGAAGTAAAAAACCAGCTCCAGGCCTACCCATTTCACCAGAAAAATCTCCCTGAACCATGACCGAATCTAGGTGTTTAACAGTTAGAACTTTGAACCTGGGATCAAATTGATCAGATGCTGATGGGCATCGAATAATGGAGGAACCATTTGAAACACTTGAAAGTTACTTTCATCAGAAAAAATAACTTTCTTCCACTGTTCAGGGGTCCAGTAGACATGTTGCTTGGCAATCGCAATTCGCTTCTTCTTCATACTTTCAGATGGGAGTGGTTTCTTAGCAGCTTTACGGCAAGGAAAACCTGAGTCCTTCTGGAGGCGATCCTGCATTGTTCAGAATGAAACATTTTGAAGCAGCTCTGGATGCAAATTTTTCACATCCAGTGCTGTTAACTGAGGTTTCTTCTGAATTTTTATCCTCAAAAAGGTGTCTGCAGCATATGAAGTCTTTCTTCTCCTTCAACCTCCAAATCTATGCTTTGGAACTGCATCACTTGATAGTCATTTGGCTGAAGACAAAAGCTTCATAATGTTAGATCCTGCTCTTCTTTTACGTTTGCATGTATATTTTTTTTGGTACTTTTTTCTACTCCAGGCAAGAATACAAGCCTTCTCGTCATTATTACTCTATTTTCCAGGCATGTTGAAATGGTACTTTAAAAAACAAACACTGCACTGACGATCTGTACTAAACTATCTCTTATGCAGCAAAACACTTCTTCCTGAATGATGTGTCCTGATTCCTGAAGACTTAAATTCCCCAATTTTAAGATGATTGTGATGTAACAATACCAATATTGCATCATTTCGTTCACAACAACCCAATGATCAATATGTCATGTGATTCGCAGTAAATTGATTGAAGTAATAGCCCAGATATGGCTTAATGCTTATACATTTGTAAAATTTAAAATTTTGGCGCTAGGTCCTAAGTCATTTTGCGCCAGCTGTAGGTTAGCTTAGGGTTAGGTTTGGGCTATAGTTAGCATTAAGGTAAGGGTTAGGTTGTAGGTTTATCTTTTACTTACATTTACTTTGTTTCTACTAAGCCTTTTGCTGCTACAATCTTGGCAGCAAAATAGACACTTCCTTTATAATAATAAATGAGAAAGGAGTATTGGTACACTCTTCATCATAAACATTTGTGTGTGTATGTGTACTGTGTGGCTTGGCTTATCTGTATGACACTGCAGTCCTGGAGTCAAGTAACAAACTTGGAATAGATCTTGAAACTAATTATGATACATTGTTAGTAAAACTATAATATTTGCTAGTAGATTTTTTGCTTTTATCTGTATTAAAGTATATGGCTTTATTGAATGTGTTCAGCTGCTTCATGGAAAATGAAAAATTTGTATTTGTTGTAGCTTTGCTTTTAACCATGAATCAAGACTTACGACTGTAAAGCTAAACTACGCTTGATCTAGACCAGTGGTTCTCAAACTGTGGTACGCGTACCACTAGTGGTACGTGAAGGCCTTCAAGGTAGTACACGAATAGACCTACTTTCTGTTTTTCTTCACAAAAAATATATTCACAGCTGTAGTTTTTACTTGTCGGGTTCTGTTAATAAATTCCTGAATTTTTGTGTTGGCTACTTCCTTTGCTATTTTCT
>Ga0210059_1004991_pt1 | contig 21352 bp, 13 predicted proteins | sample Ectturendosymbi2_FD_188042 | JGI IMG/M metagenome (GOLD analysis project Ga0210059, IMG submission 188042) | Ecteinascidia turbinata endosymbiont from Florida, USA - Sample 2 (SPAdes) (version 2) | ecosystem: Host-associated > Tunicates > Ascidians > Unclassified | place: Key West, Florida...
CACCCATCGTGTAAAGTACATACTTGAATAGAGATATGTGCAAGTTTGAATCATCGCAAAAATACGAAAGCAGATGGCAGTCGACTGATTCCTCGAAAGCATACAGAAACACTAGTGCTTTTAAGTAGATTCTCAACATGAAGCACATTTACTGAAATTTGGAAACAAAACTGCAAACCATTTTTCCTGTTTTAAAGTGTTTCAAACAACAAATTATTGCAGTAGCATAACCAGCCCGAATTTTTATGGAACCAAATCTTTTGACTTTAAGAGATGCGATACTGTAAGAGACACCACTTGTCAAAGCAGAAAATTACAAGATATGCTAGAAACTTTGGGGTCATGGCTCTCATGGCCACCCCTGGCTGGGCTGTGCATAAGGGATTGAGCACATTTTGAATTTTACACAGGTTAATTTTGAAAATGCTAGCAGAACTTATTCCACGAGTGGGTTTCTTGTAAGTGATGCACATACACCTTGTTGCAACTTGTTGCATGAAATTTTCAGTGGTAGAGTTTCTGCCTTACAACTGGAAGGCTCAGTGTTCGACCCATGGCCACTGAGTGAAACGCTGTAGCACTCCTTGGGAAAGACTATTCACCCCAACAGCCCTGATGAAAAGCATGATTTAGGCTTCGGCCTGCCGCCAGTTGTAAAAAATCTGTCACATTGTATGCAATTCAACTAAAGAAAAATTACTATGTTTTTGAGGGAGATCTAAGTTGACGGAAGAGGGAATGTCAACAACAACATTCAATTTGAATCTTTTTGATGCGCATGCTGTGTATATATCAGTTAAAAAATGAGTTTCTGTCTGCAAAATATTTTGCCAGTCCACATTTGAAACAACAATTTTCCTTGTTACCGTATTTATTGGGTTTCTTTGGTATAAATGTAAGGACAACATGACTTCAGAAGCATCAACTGCTTATCCATTGTCAACAAAATGTTTCACCAATATTTTAATTGACGATTGGATGTGAATGTCTGGAAAAGAACAGATATTGCTGTTCCCAGTGCATCTTCCGTTTAATTCATCATCAAAACTCAAAAACTTCAGGTTAGCAGTAAATCTACCACATGACATAGTTTCTGAAAACATCGGAATACCATAAGTTTCGTTGAAAAGAAAATGAAGTGGGTGATTGTTGTCATAGAGTCCTCTGGCATAATGGAGAGCTATGAACAACTCTAGCTCACGCAAACTCAAGTCAAAGTCATTTTCTCCTCTGTAAGCTTCTTCATTGGGGTGTTTGACAACAGAATGAAGAATTACTTCTGGCGTGAAGTGCTTCCAGTCATCATAGGTGCTATAGCACTTAAATTTATAGAGATACGCGTGGGTGCATTGGTGGCAATGATGATAAAGAATATTTCCATGCTGTCCTGTTTCTGCTTTACACAATTGAGCTCGCAACCAACGCACTATGAAAATGTTTTGTACATGCATCAACTTCTTCATTAATGCTGTCCTTGTCACCTGAACTGCTACTAGTGTCAAGCTCTGAAAGCCTATAACTAGGGGAGCACAGAAAGAGCAAAGCTCCCCTTGAAAAAACTTTTCCTCCAGGGAAAATGTGTTGGACACAGTTTAAAACTATTGAGAAAGTTCAAATAATTTAGGCCTCTCTTAGAAAACTATCTGTTCCTGGTGTCCCGAGCTGGTTACAGGCCTGGTTAAGTGCCACATGAGCAACATCACCCTCAATTATTAGAATCTTTGACATGATGGGAAAACATCCAAATAAGCTCGGCAATAAGATATAACTTGCCCTGTTTAAATGACCGCTACCTGAATACCAGTATTGTTGCAACCTCTCTGGTGGCATTGCGTTGATTGTGTGATTCACCACGAACGGGATGTGCGTGAAGAATAACACTATTATATATGTGGCACGAACGAGCAAGCAATAGTAAGAGAGATTGTGACGTCAAACCTCTGCCGATATTAATGTGTGAACGATTGAACACGATGACTAGCGTACGTGAAGAGAGATAGCGAGCATGCTCTCTATTGTTGCTTGCCGCCACAGTGCGAAGCTTTGCGCACATGCCGCTCGGGATTTCCGATTGCAACAGTATAATGGTATCTTCATGATATACTTGTCGTAAAACCTGACAAACAACATTGCAGTCCAGACAAAACAACATGTTTGCCATTAGATTGTAAACATCAGTTGGTACATCAAGCAGTCAATGTTTTAGGTGTGCAAAAAGCACCACGAGAAACAAATAATGAGATTAGGCCCTCACCAGGCATTGGGTGGCAAAACCTGCACCTTAGTATAAAGAGCGCTCGGGGTTTCGTGATACCATCTCAAATGACTTCATTGACACAACTTGCGTAGCTTCAGCTTTGTTGAACTCAAATATCGCTATCTTTTTTCTTAGATAGCTAACTGGTCATGTTACAAGCTCTTATACAGGTCAAAATATGCAAACTACCAAGAAAGAGAATAAAACAAATCAGTTAGATTTTTAGCTTAGTGTGGGAGCATTCACTTTGTAGTTCACTATCTGTACACTTTATACTACCCTGCCTTCAGTTAGGTACAACCAACTTGCCAGGTTTAACCCTTTATGTCCCGCGCCTGCTTAAATGTGGCACAGGTTTCTAATGCTATAACTCAATAGCTGATTGAGCGAGAAAGCTGTTCAAACCATCTACGGATTCAGCAAGACTTCTAGTTGAGATTTAAAAAATATTTTTCGTTTTGGGTTTGTGGCTCCCTGGGAGAGATGTCACAAGTGGGGGTGCTTTTGCATTTTTTTGGACCACTTTACGTAGCCCTGGATGCCAATACCATGTGCCAATTTTTTCGCTCACGTTTTTTTCAAAACTAGACTGTCATCCAAGTCTTTAGAGCCCCTGATTGAAACTTTCTAGCATAGCTGGAGCCAAAATTATGTCACAAAAACCAAAAAGTGGTCAACATTTCTAACATTGGATGATGTCAACATCCTGTGGGAGTTTAACATTCGAGCTGAATTCGTGGCTCAAAGCTTTATTGAATTTAAAAGGATTCTAGGCTTCAGTACGAGTCTTTAGAGGGTTTGATGGACTTCCTAATATTTCTAGTCCAAAAGTTATGGCCAAACTTCTGGTAAATCAATTAGGGGAATCCCATTAATTTCTTAGGATTACTGCAAGATTTCTGGTCTATGGCCATAACTCTGGCACCAGAAACGCCAGAAAGTCGAGGCCTTCAAAGATTCATATCACAGCCTGCAATTCAACCAAACTTTGAGCCACAATTTCGACTCATTGTCCGGGTGATGACATCATAAAAGAAGAATCATAAAATAGTGAAACATACCCCAACTCTGACGACATCCACCGAAAACCCCATACCCATAGCTCAAAAGTTTTTTCTTCAGTGCAAACTAAAGACTTCCTGAGGCTTTCGAGGGTTTGAATAGATCGCTAGCATAAGCATCTGGTGAGTTACCACCGGCCACGCAAGCTGCCAGTTGGAGACTCATACTTTTTCTGTAATATTTGGAATTTTGTGCACAATGGCGTTTTTGGGCCATAACTTTGGTTCCAGACATGCTAGAATGTCAATCATGGGCTCTAAAGAGGCGGACGATCGTCTAGTTTCCAAAAAATGTTTGAACGATAAAAGTGTGGTGCCCAGAGCCAGTTTAAGTGGGTCAAAAATTTAAAAACATGCCCCCTTTGTGATGTCACCAAGAGAAAAGCTCGCACCCAGATCAAATAACTTTTTTTGTTGTCATCAAATAAAACTTTGGAGTGCTGAGTGCGGACAAGTCAATCAACAACAGCACATGTTTGCAGGGCAAAGCCCTTGTGCAAAAACATTAAATCAAGCAGACTTTCTGAATAGCCATGATCATGTTGTGCTGAAATGTGAAGCCAATTAAATTGCCTAGTGTAATGCTTGCGCACATATGTGGTGAAAATACCCACAGTTGACCAGCAAAATGTTAGTCCGTAGTCGAAGTAAAAATTTTCCTCAACTCTTATTCTAGGTTAAAAATCCTTCCAACTCCGACTCGGGTTGAGACAGGCTTAAAAAAAACGCACTTTTTTCAAAATACAAGACGAAACAACCCACTTATTTATTTTGATAAAAAAATATTTTTTTGTTTTTTTGAAATGAAACACGTTTTTGTTCTTTTTGAAAAGAAACTAAAAAAAACATTTTGAATTGTTTTTATTGCATCATGCAATACTACTATTTTTAGATACACACAATCACAACTTGTTGCAGCTATTATGGCATCCAAACTTCAAGGTAAAAATGTACCTGTCTTGTTTTCACAAACTGTTGTCAGTTCACTCCAAGTGATAAGGCTTGTCAAGCATGTGCACAGCAATGAGCACACAAGTTGAAATAGATAACCAGTGGAATGTACCCAAGATGTTCAACTAATTCTCTTTTTTTCAAGTCCTTCAAATTTCGTAGCTCTCCATTTTGTTTGACTGAAAAAAAATTATACTCAACTGTACAAGTGTGCTGCTTATTTTTCAGAGTAAATTTTTCAAATATTAAGGACCCAGTTTTTGTTGAGTTTTCTTGTTTTTTTTAAGTGGGCTTAAATATTGAAAAACCTGTGTGAGTTTTTTTTTGATTGGGTCTAATTACATTAATCCTGTACAAAACAGATATCACTTTGATCAGATACCAGTTTTGGCATTATTCTCATATAAAAATGTCTAGCACATTTGTAATGTAATCTAATAAAAGATGTAGCTGATTTATCAACCAATGAGCGTGTTAGGTTTTTAGTGGCAAGATGTTAAATGAAATGACATAAATGTGGTGATAAGAAGTGGTTTTTTTAAACAAAAACCCCCAGAACAAAGTGCTGATGGTAAAATTAATGGATACCTGGCAAGAAGTTTGTTTTCCAATTAGACTGTTAATATGCTTTAGAAAGTCAGAATTGTGAGCAGAAGTAGTAATTTTTTGTATACTGCAAAACAATCACATTTATAAAATTTTTATATTTAACTTTTCCTAATAAACATTTATCATGTCAGATAATATGCTTTATAGTTGTATGGATTGGTTCCTCTTGAAGAACTGGATCAGATTTCATTGTTTCGAGTGGGAACTTCTGCTCTTGGCCGAAGGTTTATATGGTATGACAAGTATTCAAAAGATGGAACTCACGCTATTCCATATATCATCACTGAAGAAATAAGTATGCATTCTAGGAAGTGCTTTGATCTGCTAGATACAGTTGAAATTTTTTACTGAATTAAAGATTGTATTAATAAATGTGCGTGTGTTTTGTGAAATAATATTTTGTATTTACTGTAAATGATTCATTTTATGTCTTTTTGCCGATGGGTTTGGAGCTGAGGTGGGAAGTTACAAGGAGTCTTAGGCTGAGAATATTTTTATGAATGAGGTTTTCAGTTTTAGATCTGATATCCACGATTAAATAAGTTTTGTTGAAATATGTTTGATTGTAATTGTTATTTTTGCTTTATATAATTTTGTATTTTTATTGGTTTCAAATCCTTGCATTATTTTGTCACTGATTTCTGTTTCATAATATTCGACCCTCCTGAAGACAACAATTGTGCAAACTGACAAATTTGGGAAAAATTGATGCATGAAATCAAGATACTTTTTACGTCCTCTATTTTTTTCAAAGAACATCTACATTTAGTGCTCAACTCACGAAAATGATTGGCACAAAATATAACTCAGACAAAATCTAGCCAAGGTGCTGAAAGTATTGCGTTCTTAATAACAATCACAACAAAGCCAAGTTCATGAATGACAGTCACAGATGTAATCTCAAAACAGAAACTTACTACTTATTCCTGGCTACATATATTTACGTAAAAACCACAGCTGTTCTGGGCAAACATAAATTTTTGATTTTGCTGTCCAATGTTCACAGGAACGTATATTTGTTATTTTTTTTACGTAGGTCCAAAAATGTGGTCCTTGGCTGATTTTGAATAATATTAGGCCTTGGCATGAGAATCCTACCTTTCTGTGGTTCAGATGCTGTTTGAAACTGTGGTTGAGTTGGTCTACTGGGCCAGGATAGCGATTTTGTGCAATGGACGTCCTTTGATATGCTCACAAATATAAAATAATGTATTGAAAACGTTTACGTACCACAGGGGTGCCCAGCCAGTCAGAGATCAAGAGTAACATTTCTTGCTGTGTTACCGCAAAGACCTACATCATGCACAACAGCACACACTAACCAGGATCACATCAAGCCAGTACGTTTTAGGGGAGCGATTTTAATAATATTTTTGGTTGTCAAGTCTAACTACAGGTTCATCATACCTTGTTTATCCAGACTACTTTTTCATCAGAGGGTCATTCCTTTGTAAATCAACAAATATTTTGTAGTTTTGTAACCCACATTCTCAGATTTGCACTTTTTTCAATAATGTTATTATCTGTAAAAATCAAAGAATATTCAAAAAAATTGAATTTGGGCCGCCGGTTTGCAAGATTGGGTTTTTGAAGTTATGGTCACCAGAAGATGGCACAGTGCTCCAAAACGCAAAATGCTGTTTCATTTGATCCATTTATGGTAGAGATGTGAGCAAAGGGTCAATTCCACTATTTGAAGACATTCTGCTTTCAAATATGATGTTGTTTTGAGTGTGGTTTTATCAGAAAATATTATAGCCACTTAAAGAAAATTTAGAAGCCATTTGAACATGTCTGAAAACCTGTGTCCAAAACATCTTTAAAATAAGATTTTTTGTGATGAAGTGTGAATAGTCAACCATCAACGAACAAGTTATGACAATTATCTTGCAGCAACACTAACAGGAGTGTTTTCATAAACAAGGAGACAAAATGAACCATGCAGCACATGTCGATTGTGGCAGCTGAAGCAAAAGCAACATCATTAATCAAATTATTGAAAAATCAAAGCAACATATTAAAATTGCTGCCTTTGAAAAATTTTACTTCATCAATCCTAATTTTTGAAGTTTTTTAAAGAAATGTAAGGCATAGAATACACTATACTTCTGATAATGAAGCAGAAAACAAGATATAATAATTTTGGAAATATCAGTATAAGCTATAAGTTGATGAACGGCTGATATATTGGTATCTGCCCCAAAAAAGCCATATTGGTTGATCTCTAATTGAAACCTAAGGTAGGTTTTTTAAACAAACATTTGTTCTTTCATGGATTGAATTTATGTGTTTTGCTATTTAGTTTTTCACCCTGCACCGGTTTGTATTGGTTAGTGATGAGATTTCTTGATCACACAGCTTGGTAATGTGATGATAATATTTATGCAGAAGCCAATCTATAAGTTGCAAAGTTTATTTGCATATTTTTAAAGGCAAGACATGATTAAAGGTATTGTTTTATTGAAGCACATTGAAAATGTATGATTTAGTCATTTAGAATATAACACATTGCTTTATTAACACACACACACATATATATATGTGTGTGTTCCTATTTAAAATCTTTGTTCTCTCTGGCCCTGGGCACCAAAAGAAGGATGAAAATTTAAATCCCACAAAAGGTGACCTTGGTCATTTTGGCTAAAGGCCATAACTCACCAGCTGAGTGAGCTGGAGAGCTGTTGAAACCCTGTGAAGATAGGAAAAGTTTTGTAGTTCAAAACTAAAAAAAATTAAGTTTTGGGTTTGGGGTTTTTGATTGTTGATGTCATGATTTAGATAGGTTTTCTAGTATTTTTGGTGACGTCATTGGATGATTCAATGAGGCAATTTTGTGTCTCACACCTTCATTGGATTCTACGCTATAATACAAGTCGATCCCTTGATTGACCTTTCAGCATTTCTGGGGCCATAGTCATGGCCAAATACTTGAAAATATTTCAAGAATTTCCTAGTATATTAGACGATTTGCCTGATTAATTAGTGGTATTTTGGTCATTTTTTGTAACCACAAATGCTAGAAAGTCTGACAATCCCTTCAACATTTTCACACCCGGGTTAATTCAAATGCTTCGCACAAAAACAGGTGGATTGCACGTGGTTTTGCACAGGAATTTCTCTGGTCTGGTAAACGTTACAGACCCGGTCAAAAGCTTAAAAGACTCAGGAAGTCTTGTAGTTTGCACTTGAAAAAAAATTCTTTGGTTGGGGAGTGCGGATTTTTTGTAAGTGATGTCATAAGTGGAGGACTTTTAGGCCACTCTGTCCCACTTAACCTGGCCTTGGGCCCAAACCGCTAGATGGTAGTATTTTGTTGTAGTTTTTATTGAAAACTGGGCAACAATCTGACTATTTTGATACTTTGGATAACCTGCTGGGGTTTTGGGTTCAAAAGTTAATTTGATTAATCCCTTAATTGGATAATTAATTATTATGTTTGTTTTAGATCATAAATTTTGATCCAGAGGCGCTAGAAAATTGATCAAAGGCTTAAAAGACTCAGACTCGAGCCTAGGATCCAATAAAATCTTCAGCGAAATACTTTGGTCGTTCGACTATGCCCTAGGCCAGGTAACATGAGCCAAAATGGCCCAAAAACTACTTCATTTATGACGTCACTCACAAAAAATCCACAACCCCCAAGCAAAAATTTTTTTCAAGTGCAGACAAGAAGGCAGGCCAATTCGTTTGAGGCTTTGAACAGCTCTCTATTGCAATCGGCGGAGGAGCTATGGTGTTGGTAAGGCAACGGGAAACTGCTGGTTTTGGACCGAAATCTAGGTACGAAGGTAAAATCTAGGTCAAATCACGTTTAAAGTCCTGCAGTAGTTTCTTAACCAACTGTTTAGAAAACGTTAGCAAATTTACCGAAGATTTTTGTATTTCAATTTTGGTATCAGTTGCCGCACTGTGTGGTTCAGATGTTTTCTTAGTTTTTATATAAGTAGATCGCTTCACTGAAAAAAACTGGAAAGAAGTGTCATTTAAAGTGGTAAAAGGTTTCACTGGGTATTTTCAGGAGAACATGGAACTGGTGAAATGTGGGGTTCAAATTAATGCTAAGGATAAACATTTATCATGGACAAATACTTGCTTTCATTATTATATACCCTTACTTGCTAAAATATGATCTTGTGGTTGAAGCTGTATCAATATTTTCAGCATTCATGACTTGGTTAAAGAAGGCAAAAATCAAGAGAAGTGATCAAATTTCATTAGATGTTTGAAACTACAAGACCGTGGGCCTCTTTCAGCTAAGTTTCTCCTCTAGCTCAAACCTCTAGTTACGCCACTGGTTTGTTGACTGCACGAACATCGCAGTCAACAATTAATTTGTTTTTTGTTTTTTCCCGGTGCATGATCCTTACAGGTTAGTAATTTCGCTTGTTGCATTGATTCATATCGTGAAAATATACTTACAGCAAACCATGCAAATGGTTTTCTTTTCGTTGTGAGGATGTTTCAAGACAAATGTAATCGTGATTACTTTCAATGTAATCGTAATCGATTACATTTGCGATGTAAAGCATGAAACTCACCAAATCAAGAGCTGAGTTATAGCTTTCTAACGTTTCTGGTTCAAAAGTTATGGTCAAAAGCGCAATTTACTTGATTTTTCCGTAGTCGATTAGGGGAGATTTCCCTAATTGTTGGCGTTTTTAGGCCATAACTTTTGAACCACAAACCCTAAAAAAGCATTCAAACCCTCTAAAGTCTCGTATTACAACCTAGTTTCCAATAAAAACTCGAGTCAAAAAACTTCTTGGTGATGGCACTAAGGGCTGATGACTTAATCCAAGCCAAAACTTTACAATTTTTTTAAATCGAAACTAGAAAACTTTCTGTATAATCTGAGGATTCAACAGCTCTCTGGCGATTTGTGGTGTTGCAAAGTTAAGCACGAAAAATGGCGCACGCGAAACTTAAACCCACTAAGCCGTAAAACAAGCGGTAGTTGTCATCACAAAGCTTTTCGTGAATCGTCACAAAGCGAAAAACGCAAAGAAATGTCTAATGGAAGGAAATCGAAAATGTTCTTTACAAACAAGGAGTAAACGCTTTTGTATGAACCTTTCTTATGACCCACCTGAACATGAAATGCAGTGTGAGCGATTGAATGTGAGAATCTTTTTTATGCGCAGGGAGATTTATTTCGTGCTTTCGGAAGCTGGATGATTCCCGCGCGGTCCTGCTTTCTCGCTGTTCTACTGCACTGACAAGGACGAGTCTCTTCTTACACTCGATGCCAACGGAGACGGCGCCAAAGACCTTTTGTGCTACTCCTTCTCGGAGGAGCGTTACAGTCTGTTATTTAATCGCTTTGTTTCGACATGATGAGCACCGCCATCGCGCGGAGAGTCGTTGTATTGTTTTCAGCCGCTAGTGGAAGGACTGAAGCAGCAGCATTGAGATTCAAACACGTTCGAATCAGCAGTTATTCCAGATTTGTGATCATTGTTGGTCTTTCAAACAGTGGTTCGCCAAGTTGTGTTTGGTGATTCGCGAAATACACTTACGAAGTCAAAACCCTCTCACAGACTGTTGAAAGTTGAGAGGTTTCATTCAAAAGCATGGCCCCGTACAGGATAAGGATTTTGATGATGAAAATCAAAAGACTTCTTTTCTGATTAGACTCCCTACTGTTTTTGCTTCCAATTGTAGTTTTCTCCATTAGGCCGTGTTTGAATCGAGGTTGACGCCTGATTTTTTTTGTTATGGCGATAATCAGCCCGTTCTGCTGGAAGAGGGTGGCCGTCCTACGGCCACAATCAGTGGTGTTGCCAGCCCCAAATTTGGGAGGCCAAAATGTTTGAGTGATTTTATGCGAGCAACAGTATTTTGTTCAGGATACCTCCTCTCTTAACACAAACTGAGTAGATACGCTAAAAATTTTGGGGGCATGGCCCCCTGCAGGGTTAGCTCATATTTCGATAACTTATCCGGATATTAATTAACCCGATAATACATGTTAATAGTCAGAGAATTGATTTCACGAGAGTAGCGTGATAAATTGATTGTAAAATGAAGACAGGTTTATGGTAAAGATATGCGTGTGCAAGTGAAAATGAAGAAAGTCATGCTGCAGTTTAACCTTTTTCTTATGAAGCACAACCAATGACGTGGCAAGTTGTTGAGTAAAGGAGTTTGAAAGTGGTTCAAGCTCTTCCAGTTTTATGCTTAACCGTGAAAAGCTTCAATATGTGGTTGTGTAGTGAACAAATCAATAAAATATGTCCTCAAACCTGGGTCAAATCCGCACCCTGTCAGGGTTTCTTCCGACTTACTTGGATGTCAATTGCCCTTCAGTCCCTACACCTTTTCCCCAGCCAACGCCGTTTCCCTACACTCCAGTCAAACGCACTTCGAACAAAGGATATGGATGACATTTGACCGCAGGCTAGCAAATGTCACTGGTCCAGTAGTACACGTTAAAATTGCCCCCTGGTGTCAAGATTGATAAACAAGTCCTTAAATCACTGCAATAGTCCCAAGTTATCTTAATCCTTCACAAATTGTTCGATCTTCAGCAACGCCCCAGCCGCACATCACGTGACATTCAGTGGCATTGGCAGCAAACAATTTTTGTCACGAACATATTGTTTAATATTTAGTTGAAGATTTTCAATAAGTACCACAAGCTTACAACATCTGTGCTCGCATGTCATGGCATTTCGTTTTTTTAGCCCTGATGAAGACAGTTGTATCAACTGTCGAAACGTTGGCAAGTTTTTAACGTGTTTTTATGTTTTTAGCGCCAGTAGAGCCTGATTAAAGTTTGTTTACCACAAGCTTAGTCATCAAGTGGGCTTATCAACATTATTTTTTGTGAAGATCTTAGCAAAGGTTAATTTGGTTAGGTTCACCAAACTGATGAATTTTTGTATGATATTTCCCGCACGTCACGGTGTAGGAAAAACATGTTCTTGAAGAGAGAGTGGAGTCAGAACCGTCGCCAAAAAGTTTTCTATAGGGGGGATTTACGTTTGCTCAGGGGACTTGATATTCTGAAATTTGATAAAAACTCCACCCATTTATAGTGCTTCATATTTCAATTTTGGGGGAAAAGGCCCTCGTGCCGACGGGATTTAAGTGCAGTTGGTGTGTTTGCGTGGATAATTGAGAGCTTAGATTGTAGGCTTGAACTACAAGCACAGCGAATCAGTACCAGTGGATAAGCAAAGCGCGTTTTTTAAAAGATTTGACTGCGTTGTTCAGTGGTAGGCTACACTCATTTGCAGTCGTAGTAAATGTCATTTCAACAAGAAAATCTTAGAAAAGTGCTGCTCTGATATTGGTAAATTTGAGGTTACGATCCTTAGTCTAAAAACCTAACGTAAGGACAAACGATATGTTAGTAAGGGCAAAGGATATTTAGTTGTGATTGTGGTGGGGGCTTTTTAGCCGAAACAGTTGCACAACTTAATAATGACTGCGTTGAATCAAGTTGTTCAGTGCGATTACCGTCGAACATAAGACGCTGTAGTCACTTTCGAGCATTTTAACGGCGGATGTCCTACGTGGCAGGGCTTGGTAATACAGTTTTCGAAATAGCCCACTGCATGCGTCAAGAGTGAAACGATGCACACCGCTCACGGAATTGGAAAAAGCCCAGCCCAAAAGCTAGACCAAGTCTACAGATCACAATAGAGGCTCCAAAGCAATAAATTTCAATCTGATCTGCTTTTAGGTCTGTTTGACAAAGTTTATCTAAATGGTCCGCACCGCGGCAGAAGCAACGTTTGAAGCCTTTTACGTATTCTAAGAGAAATAAACCACCATTGAAACGTTAGTTGATCAAATAATTTTTCTTTGCGTTACTGAGATCAGAATATTAAATTTATTATTTTAGCCCACTACACTGCATATGCAGTATATATTTGTTTTCGTTTAACATGAGATACTACACGAAATGTAAATATTCATCTGTGGGGTGGGTATAATTGAGCCCCTCAACAGCAAAGTTTCTGTGTTTTCATCCCCTAGCCTAAAATGATTAAACGATTGAAGCTAAGTGGTGCGGCATAACGCAGACTGAAAACCAACAGGAAAGTAACGTTGACAAAATATGGCGAATCTATATATGTAAAGAAAACATACAAAACATAAAGAGCAAATGATGAGAAAGCTGGTGAACGGGCAGAAAAGGCAAGACCCATAATTGAGAATGAAAAACAAGACCCATTCAGTTTCTGAGTGCTTGATTCTGATGTTCACGATATTTTAATATTTCTTAAATTTTACTATGCACAAACCATGTTCACACCAAATACAAATGACTACCCCATGCCACTGAATGAACCCCCCCGTGAAAATTTTCTGCGTACGCCACTGTGTCTAGACGTGGTTAATTACGTGGTTTACCAGTGACGTTTATCGTGCGCTGAAAAAAACATTCCTAAAAACACGAGAGAAAAAAGCAACATTCCCACAAATAAAAAAAAGATAATTTCCAGAACAGAAAAAGCGACATAGCAGAAAACAACTTCAGAGAAAAGAAAAACGAGAGCCAAGTTTTAAAAAACATTGCCATGAGTGAAGTGCGCACTTCTTAAGACATTTTTTCAATGTACCGTTTCGTGGATGGAAGTCTCCAACCAAGTATGAAACTTCATAAGACTGGCTGAAAGAGGTTTCCGAGATTTGGCCAGAAGTTTGAAACCATGTTTGTGTAATTTATTCATTAAATTTGGTTTTATGCATCTAATCAGATTCGTGTTGATAACGCCAAGGTCTTCCAACGTGTTTTCATGAATCTCAGCCGCACGCCGACTATAGTGTGGCCGTACTCAAAGCACGTTGGCTGCGTTTGGTGTCAATCATGCGAAAGAACTTGTGGTTTTTATTGTTTCATATGCACCTGATTGAAGCTCAAGGTAGGGCCTACTGCAGATAAGAGACGTGAGTAAGACCTTGGCCTTTTCAACACGAAATCTTGATTAGATGCATAAAACCAAAAAAAAGATGAGTACTCATATCTCTTATCTGCAGATAATAACAGATAACTGTAAGGCTAGCATTATCGTACAATAAAAACACACGTTGCCTATTTTTGCTACAGTATTTGCTCCCTCATAGCAAAAGCAATAAAGCAGTTTTGTTAGCGTTTCCATTGAAGACATTCAGAAATCAGATTGCTATTGAGCAGGCTACTTGCCCACGTTTGTACCCATCCTAAGCAAATCAGAGAAGATTTTGATAGCTTAAATAACAAACAAAAGTATCCCATAGAGACAGAGTAAGCAAACAGCAAGAAACTGACAGAACGGCGCTTGGGTCTGGTGCCTTAGATCAGTAGTTCTTGGTCTGACCAACCACGCGGCACCTCATTTCTTAGCTTGATGGTCACTAGCTGCTCTGGAGAAAGCTATTCTCCATGATTCAAGAATTCGAACTGAATTACAGGGTCATAGTGTTCCAGGATAGATTGTCCACATTAAGCATTCGGTGCATGAAAAGTGACAAAATTATGCAAACAAATTTTAATGAATACTGGATTATTTTTTTATGAAGCAGGCCAGGACAAAACATTTTTTTATTTGTTTACTGTGCTCTTCAGCTTTACTTGATTCGATGACTGTAGCTTTTGATTTCTTAATAATATGTTTTAACGCATTTGAACATGAGAAGCCAAACTGAAATCATGAAACATAGATAGGTTTCTGTATGATCAAAGGACAAGGGGCGCCTGTTCAATTGTAAAAGGCCATCACAAAGATGTCGGGGTTTACTAACCACAGGATAAAGAGGCCTATATAGTCTTGGGTTGCATATACATAGCCTGCCTACTGTACATTTCAAAGGACAAGGGGCTCCAGATAAAGGTAAGATAACCCCCACTAACCAAGATGTTAAGGGATCCTTGTCAAAGCATACGTAGACCCTTTATTATTTCGTCATGGATGAAGTGCCTGATGCTATTCAAAAAGATATGGGTTCCTCAATGAAAATGTAAGTGGATTCAAATCAATAATATGGAGCCCTTGCTTTTATGAATCATTTTGCTGTAAGTTGCAAGGTTTAACTGGTAGTCTACAACTCTTGCTTATACTGTAAATCTAAAAATTATCCCGTGTACATATCCTTAAGCAAAATGCCATGCACAGAGAGTATTGCAAAAAACTTTTTGAAGATTGGCAGGCCATTGAAAAAAGCGAAAACGCATTAGTAACGCTGTTATCTTATCCGGTGAACTGTCAGAAAAATATCCGGATAGCAAAAATACTATCGGTTATCCGGTTAACGGGATAACCGTCATCCGGATGAACTAATCTTTCCGACGACGTGTCGGACTTGGGTGCGTTTTGCGTCACTGACTGGCTTGTGACAAGCTGCATGCAAACTTCGGCGACAAACAGTTTTATTAAAAAAGTTAAAAAATGCGTCAGTGAACGAACCGTAGCAAAGAACTGCTCCGATAGCTCCACCGCACCAAATGGGAACTCCGCATGTGACGAAATTCTCGGTGTCAGCCTCAGAGACACCTCATCTGCCTGAGTTTGGTTCAAACATCAGAGGCAGATTGACAAACCATGTTATACAAGCTTCGAAATACAAACAAGGAGCTAACAGGCTTTCGCGGCACGACATGGATATGATATTAACATAACTTGACTTGTACATCATCTTTACGCGTCGCAAGGCCAAATAAACGCCAACTAACTTCAGGCATTAACAAAAAAACAACAACAAACTGACCCCCACGAATGAACCCAACCCTCCCCGTCGCACGGGGCGATATACAGACTTGAAACGCGCTCCAGTCACAAAACGCGTCACAGGTATCGATTCATCGCCAGACTGTAACGCTGTTCCGTGAAGGAGTAGCACAACAGGTCTTTCCTGCCGTCCCCGTCGGCATCGATTGGCAAGAGTTCCTCATCGAGAGTACAATACGAGGTCGAGAAGGCAGGTCCTTGGGGGAAGCTTCCATCCTGGCAGAAGACGAACTGTCGCTTTCTGAAAACACGGACAGGAGTGTTTGCTGTCATAGGGCGTAGCTAGGGAGGGGCGAAGGGGGTTATGTCACCCCTAAATTTCTAGCATATCTTGTCGTTTTGAGGGGCCATGACCGGGACTGTCGCCAAGATTTCGCAGCAGGGGGAGGTCACATTTTTTAACACAATACTGGATGTGCCCAGAAACCGGGGGACCAAACATGAAACGGGGAAACAGATTTTAAACGGGGGGAGGGGGCACCACACCACTACGTGAGTTCCGGTACTTCTCTGACGTGAGTTCCGCCTAGCAACCGCTACTTGTCAAAACACGCGAAATAAACTTCCACGTCAGGTCAGAAACGTCTTTAAGTTACCACCCCCCCACGAGCGAGTTAGCGAGGATTTCAATTCAATAAAAAAGCTTTACAATCCCAGCTTCCCAGTTTTTCTTAAGGAACATGTTAGGTACCCGGTACGGACCTGTAGGGACCCGATTTCCCTGATTCCAGGGACCCGAAGTTTCACAGAAAATTAACAGAATTCTATTAGTTCCTATGGTAACAACGACATATATTTCGTTTGTTCAAGGAGCTTTACTGTAAGTTAATCCTGGGCTGTAACCGCTCCAAGCCTTTTACCATACCCAGTCTGAAATACAACGCATTGGGAAAAATCATCCTAGTTGTCGCAAAACAATAGCAATTATACCGTGTCACAAAGCTTACAGCGACAATGGAATAAGCCCGTTCGTTTAATCAAGTGACCTCCATTGGATGTCCCTTAACAAAAACAATTACGAGATGGAAGAACCATTAGCATTTCTTCTTCAGGGAAGAAAATGAAATCTGCGCCTGCGGATAATCCGTAACTTTTCAACACCGGCTTCTCCCAGCGCGGACACAGAGTACAGAGCGGGTTGCTGCGACGGCTGCTGTTTACGGATATCCGCCTCGAGCGTGGCTCATGGTTCTCAGGTCAATGAAAACTCGAATGGTTTGCGAGAGTCCGTCGAACAGGAACCCGTTGCTGCGTGGGCAAAAGAAAAACCGAACTCACCGGTTTTCAAGGTTGAAGCATACGAGGTCGTCCAGGCCGTCCGCGTTGAAGTCCGCGGCGACCGCGTGACCGTTGTCGCAGTGCGAAAGAAACGATTGTGATGTCACATTGGAAGGAGGACCGGAAGCCGAACTCAAGGCCACTTTCCTGCATAAAGCAAACGACGTAATGACCGCACGAACTACATCTACAACTATAAGTGAGGCCGAGGGCCATAGGCCGAAGCAACGGTGGGTGCCTTATGGACTGACAGGGGGCCGATTACCCCCCAAAATAAATGGACTCTCCTCGTTACGGTCGAGCAATTACTCACAACCTCCTTGTTTCGTTGCCGTGCTGGCGTTAATTTAGCAATACAGTGACAGACTTAGGTTGAAGAGGCAGTGGTCTGATACACGGTGGTGTGTTCAGCTGCCTGCGTCCTGGTTTGTGTTGTGTTGGCTCGAGGTGTTGTGAAGCGTTGTTGTTGTTGTGAACTGTGGTCGTAGTAAGTTGTTATTACCAGGGATGAATAATTGCTGCTGGTACGCAGGTGGTTTAGCGTTAAACTCCCTGGTGCCGTGGAAATGTATGAAACACAAGGTCGCATCCAGCGGGTGGGGGGGCGATTACCCCCCTAAAACCTACCAACATAACTTCGTTTGCGATTATTTTTTTGCAATTCAGAAAACAGAATTCGCGATATAAGGCCATTTTTCCGTCCATTGTTTTGCCACAGCAGTGGTGCTTAGTATACTTCATCTTTCCTAAAGTAGTGAACCCGCGAATGAGACTTGACTACCAAGTATCACTGAAATCGCCCCCCGACCTTACTGGATGGATCCGACCCTGATCAAACACGATATTCTCACGCCACTACTGTACATCACACGACGCTCTCACATTGTTTACTGGATCACAGGTGTACGAGCAGGCAAATATTTGGTGGTGCAAAGGATTTTGCCCGAATTTCCCCAAACTTGACCGAAAAAATTCTGGGCCACTTTTTGTGCGAATATTTTCTCGTGACGACCTCCAAAAAAGGGGTCTTCATGTTATTCTTCACACGTTGGGCGCCATTTCTGCCCCTATTTTGAGGGAGTTTGCCCAGATTTTCATGGATTTTGTGCAGGTTTTGACCAGATTTCCATGGATTTTCACCAAATCAAAACCTTTGGGGTTGCACTTTCATCCCCGTCTCCTACACAACTGAAAATTTAACAGAATGAAATGCTTGGTATTATGTAGTGATCCTAGAAACCGGTCAGTTTTTTTAAAAACCCACCCGTTCTTTCCCACCCAACCCCAGGCACTGCGTTCGAGGACCTGAGTGAAACGCAGCTACACTTTGAGGCCGTGGATCGTTCCAAATCACCTGTGACTTTGTGAGCTGCGATGTTTCGTGAAAAATTTATTTGTGACGTCATACTTGTGATAGGCTCGAGGTTTGTGACGTTATGATTGTGACACGTTTTCTACGGCACAGCCTACTCAGGAATGCAACACACACAGAATTGCTTTTTTCGAAGTGTTTTTTTTCGGACGCGGATTGGTTCCAGGCACAATAACATCTCAAAACTTATTATTAATTATTGTTCGTAGTTGCGGTTCAAAATTTGTAAAAAATTCAGTCACTAATAAAACACACGCACTGGAAATTTGTGTGTTCTTCTACAACTGCAGCATGATTGTCTCGCTTCGACCCCAGGTAGAAACCTACTACTACGTCTTCGCCTGTAATTTCGTTAGTTTAGAAACGTTTGCATTTCCACAAAAACAACTTCCTATCCCTTTTTGTGATTGTTAGCAACTTCAATGAGGTTGGTTTCCTCAATCTTTTGAAACGAAATGCGCTGAAAATCAAAATGGGATGATTCTTGTTGAACGTCATCGCAAGACCAATGGCGAGACCAGCTGTGTATTAGGGGGGGCACCACCGGCTTCCCACAGGTGGTGAGGCTGGCTGTGCCCTGGCTATAGTATAACCGCGTTTGAAAGTTACATACAACCCGCTCAAGAGTCAGCCGAATATCCGATTGACGTGACGGTACGTCATCATATTATATAACGCATATGCAAACCACATGTATGCTGCTTTTGCCTTCATAACTGCTATGCAACCAAAGGTACATTTAACGTTCACTCAACATTGAAACATCGTTGCCAATGTGTGGATAAAAACGTTCAGGGGGTGTCTCGCCCCGAAATGTCCGCTTTCTTTAAGCGTCTGATGAGGCTTTTGACACATTCCAAGTCTGATTAACAAACTTTCACCACCCACACACACACACAAACTTTCACCACCCACATACACACACACACAAACTTTCACCACCCACATACACACACACACAAACTTTCACCACCCACACACACACACACACAAACTTTCACCACCCACACACACACACACACAAACTTTCACCACCCACTGCAACAAAACCGTAAACTTTCTTAACCACGAATGAAAGCAAGACAGTGTCCTGGAGTTGCTGGCAAGCCTTCTTGAGTGACAGTGGACCTTATCTTTAAAGCGGCTTTGCTTTACGCTGCAGGAATCATTGTGAACAATAAATTAAAATATACAGCATGGACCAAGAAGCACTATGCAAGTCCTAACACGCGTTTAAGCGAGTCCACTACATTTGCAGAAGGTCTTGAAATCAGCAGGCAACGACTGTTACTCACTGAAAAAACAAACATTTCGGAAAAACTGAGTTTTTTCACCGAAAAAATCAACTCACAGGTTATCTTGCGAAGCACAAATGAGGTCAAGCTTCTTGTCATTGTTGAAAAATCCGAAAATCCACACCAGGCCAGGAGCTTGGGGGCAGATTGGAGGGAACAGTCTCTTTGTGGAAAGGAACATGGCTGGGAAGCAACGAAATATCAGTTAGCGACTTTGAAACCGTAATGGAATGTTACGTTTGCTTATGAAAAGGAGGGCGTCGCTAAAGGTCATCCGCTGTTAAAGGTCTCTAGAGGTCATCCGCTGTCGTAGGTCTTTAAAGGTCATCAGCTGTTAAAGGTCTTTAAAGGTCATCAGCTGTTCTCGAATGCGTCGAAATGAACCGATAAAAAATTTCCCAATTTCCTTGCAAAACTTTCTACGTCTCTTGTTGTTCACTGTTTATTTTTAGTCTCATTTTCATTTTTTGCTGAGACATTTTGGTCATTTGTCTCGCCGCGCCTGCAACCAGGGGAGAACAACCGGCCAATCGCTCCTCCCCTGAAATTTTCAACAACATGTTTAGTAGATAGGCACAACAACAAGTTACAATCACCTTGCCCCTCCCCAAGAATATCAGCTGGCTGCGGTCCTGTCTCACAGTTGTATTAAAACTCGTCGTAACAGTGCTCGTTAGCCTGTATTTTCAGCCATTCTGACCGAAATGACAAATATTTTTTCAGTCATTTCAAAAACATTTCGGCCTATGTCCGAAGAAATAACCCAGGTCTAATTTTAATCACTCTCTCAAAGAAAAACCTTCCGCCATATTGCAAGCTCACATCACCAACTGAGCATGAACGGGACGACGCCCACTGCACACAGCCAATCAGCTTAAGACATCTTTTTTGCCTATTACCAACGCATTGGGTCAACGCTTTGCACTAACCTTGTGGTCAAGGGGCCTTTTTCGAAGCCCAAGCAAGTGTCGGGTTTGTTTCAAGGCCGCAAAACAGCGTCTCTTGGCCATACTGGGCCCAAATGTCAAAGATAAATAGCCAGGCCAGGTGGAAAAACACAGTACTGCAAACGTCGCGACCTGTGACGTGACGTCACATTGAAAAAGGTGTCTGTCTGTTCCTGGCACTGCCGGGTTGGCCGCGCGACACAAATCACGTGAAAAAGACGTTAAAGAAACGCAGGGCGCGGTGGAACTTCGGTGGTAGTCATGACAACTGTTCCGACTCGCTTTTTCAGTCTCGATCTGAAGGCGATTGGTTGGATGTTGGTTTGAATGTATTCAGCGTTTTCTTTTCATGATCATCTTTCAAAATCTTTTTCGTATTTCGCAAGAAAGCTTGGTTTTTCAAACTTAGCATTATCTTCGCTTCTACCACCGTACTATAAACATTTCATTTTCTCAGGACGTCCATTAAGTTACAGTCACACTGATGTTGTGATGAACGAAATTTCTACATCGATGCAAATATTTCTTTTTCGCTGAAACATTTCGGTCATTTGTCTCGCAATTTTATTAAAACTCGTCATAAAAGCGTTTTTTTAGCCTATTTTTTCAAACATTCCAACCAAAATTACTTAATTTTTTTTCGTTCATTTCAAAAACGTTTCGGTTAGTGACCGAAAAAAAACAGATGCAAATGATATGTTGGCAAATAAAGGATTCTGGTATAAATACATCAACTGTTTAAACACAACTCGAAACCTTCGTCTTTATTCGACCGCTTCCAAATGTTGTAACAGCAGCAATTCACGTTTGCTTTCTGATTTTCATAAACTTTTATTCTTGCACTGAGTTCTTCAGCGGAAAGGTCAA
>Ga0210059_1004993_pt1 | contig 21346 bp, 12 predicted proteins | sample Ectturendosymbi2_FD_188042 | JGI IMG/M metagenome (GOLD analysis project Ga0210059, IMG submission 188042) | Ecteinascidia turbinata endosymbiont from Florida, USA - Sample 2 (SPAdes) (version 2) | ecosystem: Host-associated > Tunicates > Ascidians > Unclassified | place: Key West, Florida...
TGTAGGCGGAGTCTGAAGTGGAGTCGGATTCTCAAATTTGAAGAATAGCCGGACCCGGATTCAAAAATTTTGAAACAGGAGCGGAATCGGTGTCTGAAAAAGTGACTCCGACCACCTCTGGCTTGAACTACTATTTTTTTCCACCATCTGCTCTCTGGCACCCCTGCTGTTTGGTACCTCTGTTATTTGGCACCTCTGTTATGTGGCACCTCTGTTATTTGGCGGCGTTGACGACGAACCCGTGTCGTCACTAGACCAGAAGCTTTCGTCCGGCAGCTCATTTCCGCGCGTAATTTTCACATTTCACATTTCGCATGATCGGACCCGCCTCAATTTGCATGACTTAACAATGCACCGTAGCAGAGCACACGGCGACGTTAAATAAACAAGACTGCCGTGTCAAAACTCCCTAGTGTAAACCCAGCGTAAGTGCCTGCTTAAGCGCAAATTAAACAATAACACAGGCAGGTTTAGGGAGTCACACCATACGATCTGGAACCGTCGCTTTTAAAACATTGCGTTGCGTCATCGAAGTCGCATGCATATTTACATCAGTAAAACCCATTACCGTAAAATTTCTTGTATGGGAGAACACAACACGCAAGGAACTTCAGTCTTTAACCCCTTCAGTTAACAAGCAAGGTAACTACAGAATTTGCTTATAACAGCATCTCTAGGGGATTGTACAAAGAACGTTATTGCCAAATTGACATTATAAGTGAATTGAAATGCATAGATATAAAAGATACCATCGCGACCAAACAAATTGCAATGTTATGGGTGATCTAATGTTACAGAGGAAGCCGTTATACATGAATTCAACTGTATAGAACAGATTTACATCAGGTTTCAGGTGCCATTCGGGTTAAACTAAAAAGTTAGTTTCAGGGCAAATTGTGATTTTCAGAGCAAATTTTTTCTGCCCCCCCAGTAACATGCCTTCCTGTACGCCTATGTATAGGATTGTCGCCCTGGCTGTTTTTATGATTAGTGGCATTTCCCAGTCACTCCAGCAGTCCTAATCTTATCAAACTCGCAATTTTCAGTTGTCATTATTGATACATCAAAACATTCACTTCAGTCTAATGCACCCAAACCCTACAGCAGCGTTTCCTAACCTTTTTCTGACCCAGCACCCTTTTTGGTCAGGCTTAAGCAGCCCAGCACCCCCTACCATTGCTAACACCTGGTTACTATAAGAATAAAGTAAAGACAAGTGCAGTCCATCATATTCCTTTTACTTTTGACTGCCACATATGTGACCTTTCCCAGCACTCCCTAAAATTGATTTCAGCACCCCAGGTTGAGAAACCCTGCCCTAAAGCTTAAACACAAACACAACAGAATTAAACTGGTCCCACCAAAAGTATGATGCACAACCACTGCCACCAATGCTGCAAAGGCGAGAGTCGAACCCAGCCTTGTTCGCATATTAAACTTGGAACAATCAGCTCGACTACTAAGGCATTATTATTAACAAGACAAAGTTTAGCATTTTATTCAAACCATGTCATGGCAGCAGACCTATTATAGGCTAGAGCCACTTCCTTTGACCTGGTACTTTAAACGTGTTCTTTCAAATGAAGTACAAATTTTAAAACGAAGTTTAAAGCACTTTATGATTTTGCACAAAATTTCTGTTTTTTTTTTAAGGAAGTGACTAGGGATACGCCTGTCCTGACGCAATTCAAATAAGAAAAGGGTCAACTTGTCAGTCAAACTGCATGGATCGCATAGTGTAATGGTTAGGCGCTACACCTTGCACGGCTAAAGTTTCAGGTTTGAATCTTACCTTGCCGACTTTCGTTTTGTTTTTTTCTTTCGACTTTCAGTTTGTTTTTTTGCTTTACTTTTTTTCAGGCTTACGTTTACGGGTTAGTGTTAAGTTAGGGATAGGATAGCCTACTGTTAGGTTAGGGTTAGGTTTAGGTCAGCATTTGTTTAGCTTAGGGTTAGCTTAGCTTGGATTAGGCTTAAGTTATTGTTAGCTTAGCTTAGGATTGGGTTAGAGTTAGCTTAGCTTAGGGTTAGCTTAGCTTAGTTTCACTTAGGGTTGGTGTTAGGTTAGCATTACATTTGGATTAGGGTTAGGTTAGGCGTACGGTTAGGGTTAAGGTTACCTTTATCTTTAACATTTATTTCATTTCTACCAAGCCTACTACTGCACTCTCATCATGCGTAACTGTTACGTCACAAGTGGCATATTTAATCACTTTTCAATTTTCAACATCCACAGGCCTATCTATAGCCACTGCCTTTTTTTTAACTGGATTGTTGTGCTTTTCCTGTAAAAGTTTGTATCCTGAATCAATTACAGCTGCAATGTTTACCTCACCAAAAATAAAAGGTCTACTTGAATGCTTATTATAGGCTTGCCAGATTTCTCATTTGAAGTTTTCACATTTTACAGTACGTTTCAAGTCAGTCACACATTTTGTTGTCCAAGAATGATGATATCTACAAGTGACCAACTCTTGCCGTACATCTTCAATCGCCAACCCTAGACAGCTCATCAGCTTAGCCTTAACCCACTGTTGCAAGCTGCACTGGTGCAGATAAATGAAGGGCTGTATTTTCGCAGCCTGAGATTGGTGACCAGATTTGAATCTGATGCCGCCAATATCACCAAAGTACTAGTAAAAGCATTGTTAAACTCAATTATAAAATTCAATATCCAAGAAAATCAAATAGTAAAAAACAGTCAAAATCATATTTCTTCCATTTTTTCTTTAAGAATTCATCGTCAAAATAATAAATATACTTTGCTATGGGCAGATGAACCACCATGTTTCTTGTAGCCAATTGTTTAGTTTCTTTCCTTTAGGGCTGTGCCAAAGACAGCCCCGAAATTGCCAAATTCATCGGCAAGTGTGCTGAAAACGTCATCACATAAGTGGTGTTGTTGGAAAAGAGCAAAATATTATTTTGTTGGATTCCTAGGAAAGGTTGAGCCAAAATGGTGCCAGAAGTACCGAAAATGATCGTGTTGTGAAATTTTGTAATTAAATCCAAGGTTTAGACGAGTTTGGCCATTTGACGGAATCTTTTGCCTTAAATTTTTCAGGGAGGGCTGCAGCCCGTCTAGACCAGCCGCCCCTGAATAGAAGTGTCAATAATTATTATTACTATTATTATAATAGCCTAACAGAATTAAGCTGTTGGCAAATCTTGGATGTTGCCATTACTATTGCCAAGTTTGTGACTTTTACATATAACAGCAGATGCCATTATATGTAATCATGCTATATGTTTGTCAAAGTTTGAAATGCTGATCATATTGCAATTGCTGAATTATAGTACCGTGTCTTGTAACACATAATTAATTTGTAAATCATCTGTAAGGATAAAGCAAAGAATGATCAGTGTTGATTTCAAAACATTCCTGAAGCTGAAAAACAAAATTGGTAATCTGTATTATGAAACTTAACTTGTGCATCAACACGATGATTATTATATTGGTTTCACACCAAGCTGTCCCCCTCACATTTTACAACAGAATTGGGCACATGCAGAGGATCTCATCATTAAATCCTCTGAAAAATATGAATATGGTCAGGCTCAGGACTGGGAACGAAAAAGCATTTGTTTTTTGTAGTTTATTGCTTGTAGCCTATTGTGCAACAATTCTGTGATGTGTTTCTTCTATGATAGTGATGCTGTTTTGTGGTGGTTTGGTAGTTGTAAGAAAATACTGTAAAGCACTATATAGCGCTTGCTTGTTGTTGCGAAAAGTAGGCATTGAGACTGTCAGGAATTTTGCCTCTTCAGATATGGTAACCCTAGTAAAACCCAAATATCAGCCCATTTATTGGTCTATGTCTACTAGTGACTGTGTGAACCATTATTTTGTCGCAAAGAAACAATACATTTGCTTACTTGCACATACAGTAATTATATTCAATGTACTTTTAAATAAATGTTTTTGTAGTAGTTTAGAATCTTGAGTGGAAACAATCTATGTGTGTTTGCCAGTCTAATCAATATCATTGAAGGACCAAATGGGTGCGACTACAATTTATGAATTCCTTGTGCTTGAAATATATGTGAAGTGAGGTCTGTTTTCTGTGTATGCAGATTGGAAGCTGGAATGCATGTTACCATCAGTTGCTACCAAATCTCTTGGTAGAAAAAAATGTGTATGATTTTATGACCTGGATTTACTGGCATATGGAAGTTTTGCAACACAGTGGAAATGTTACTAACATAAAAAAGGCCAAATGGATTTTGTGGTTGGATTGCTATACCTTTGTTGACTTCAATTCTAATACAAATCATCCCAATGACTACAAAGTTTGCAACGCCAGCTTTTGAAGGAAGATTTCTGCAAGGTAAATCAACATCATCATTTGGTTTTCACAAAAGAACATGATATATATGTGTCCTATACTAACAATTAGAGATCAACTGATATATCAGCCGATATTTGGGCTTTACCAATATATCGGTATTGGCCCAAACGGCCAATATTATCGGCCTTAATAGGAGTTGACACAACGCTGTTATATTCCTCATGCATCCAGACAACTTGCAGAAGGAAGCACAACGAAGCAAGTCAAGACAGTTACCTTACAACAACGCTAGCAGGTGCGGTTTCATAAACAAGCGGACAAGATTAACCATGGAGCGTGCATTGGCCATCACAACCTAAACAAAAGCACAATCGGGAAGTATCGCAATGCTTGAAGCCAGGTGTTGTGTGCGAATAAACTCCCGCTATACTTCCAGAAGTTTTTGCAGCACGAAAAGTTTGATTGGTACTTAAGGTGCAGAAGTCCAATCGATGCCTAGTTTAGCGCAAATTAATTGAAAAAAGCTTAGCGCAAATTAATTGAAAAAAGCTTGCATGAAAAGTGAATTGCGTTATGTTAAGCAACATTCATGGCATTATGAATATGATTACAAATGCAATCGTTATTAGTAACGATAAGTGTCGCTATGAAGCAGTTCCAAGCAACATCTTGAAAGGATTCTACTTTTCTTAACTTATTGTATTAGGCGATAAGCGCGCTGGTTTATACTGTATGCAAGCTAAAACGTCGTGTTCGTTGGTTAACTCAATCAACATTTTCCACAAAGCATGACAATGATAATTGTGATCTCACAATCCAAGCTGGTGCAAACGTGAAACCAGTGTTTGTGGATGTGGCACACAAGCTACAGGAGCGCTACTCCAACATTTCACAAATACATTGAAGCGATGATTTGTTGTTTGTTCGGTCCGATAGTAGCGCAGTAGTCAGTGTTCATTGTTGCATCACAATTGCTGTTGTCCGTTTGTTAAACACGATCAGCAAAAGCAGTCTTTGCAACAACGCAGCTTACACAAGTTAAAAGCGCATTGTTTGTAATTGGATAAGTCAGAACTACTGCGGCATTGTTGCACAATAATTGGATGCACACATGTGGACCTTAGCTACTGTGATGGCGACTTGTTCTTATGGAATTTACTTCTGGCGGAGGGGCGGTAATCGGTTACAGCTTAGTGCTGCTTTTGTTTAGGCTAGGTTGTAGATGACCGGCTAACTCACTGCAGGCTACTTGGTGAAAATGCAGATAAACTTCGCTTTTTGCATGACAATCTTAAACTGTTGATGTGGAACTACTGAGAATTGATAAATCAGTTGAGGTATTTCATTTCATACCAATGCCAGTACTTCAGTTGCGGTAACTAATGGAACTAGTTTTTCTTTTTTAAGGACATGCAGTTATTTAATGTTACATTACATACAAATTTCAAATTTGGTTCTTTACGACTTGATTGACTTTTCAAATTGAAAACCCACTGAGTTGCAGAGAGTTTGAAAGGTTGATTTGTGAAATATGTACAAAAACATAATTTTACAAGATTTATGTAGTACAGTAACTGTTAACAAACATACTATCAAACACCAAGAAAGTTTACTGCTGTTTTGGAAATATTTTCAATTTTGGCAATGGTTAATTAGAATACACTGTTGTACTAATTTTAACCTCCTTAGTTTGATGCTCCATTTTGTACTTCTTTCCTTTTCATTGTTCAGCATCTTTCAAGTTTCAAGCACTGTTTTTGCTTTTTTGGGTTTAAACATCGTAGGCAGTTCTCTTACATTCAGTGTTCTGTTGTCATTGCTTTGTTATTTTAACATTCTTTTTTTCATGGCACAGTGTTTATTCAGTGTAAACAGTATATACTTTGCTAACAAGTTAGGCTAATCAAGTATTGAAATTGCTGCAATTTCAAAAATTCTAGCTCATAAATCCTGATCTTCAAGGTTTTGGAAAATAGGTGAGTCATAAATTACATGATATTTTTGATAATGAAGCAGAAAACAAGATTTAAAAATTTTGGAAATATCGGTATCGGCCTCAAAAAAGCCATATCAGTCAATCTCTAGTGTAGATGAGTTTCAAGGATTTCAACACTTTGGTGTCCAACCACTTTCGGCGATTTTTGCACCAGAACAACCGGATCCCATGTGGCTTTGCGTGCATGTAACTGGGCGCCGAAAGTGGTAGAGAGCTGTTTAAAGGCTCAAAAGATGTGGCAAGTCTTCAAGTTTGCACTCAAAAAAATGTTTTGGTTGGGCGTGCGGATTTTTTGTGAGTGACGTCATAAGTGGATGACTTTTAGGCCACCTGGCCCTGGGCTCAAACCATTAGATGGTAGTTTTTTGCTGAGGCTTTTATTAGAAACTAGGCTATAAGTCAAGTCTTTTCATACTTTGGATGACCTGCTGGGGTTTTGGGTTCAAAAGTTATGATCTAAAGCAGGGGCTCCCAACCTTTCTCTGACCATGTACCCCTTCAGCATTCCGTCAGATGAGTATGTACCCCTTCAACATTTCAGTAGATGAAAATGTACCCCTAAAATTTTTTATGACAATATGTTTTATCATGATTAATCACAGATATATTTTTAAAAAAGCATATAACGGCTTTTGAAAATAATATTCACCGATATATGTATAAATATTTGGAAATCAAAGATATGTAAATGTATATTTCTCTTCTATTGCTAACCTTAAATGTACTCTTTCGGACAGGCAAATGCATCCCTAGGGGTACATGTACCCTAGGTTGGGAACCTCTGATCTAAAGTATTAAAAATATTTGACTAATTAGACAAGTAATTTGTTTATTTTAGATCATAACTTTTAAACCAGAAATGCTAGAAAGTTAATCAAAGGCTGAAAAGACTCTGACTCTAGCCTACTTTCCAATAAAAACTTAAGCGAAATACTTTGGCCTAGCAGTTGGGCCCTAGGCCAGGTAACATGAGCCAAATTAGCCCAAAAACTACTTCACTTATCATGTCACTAAAAAAACTCCGCAACCCTCAACCAAAAAAATTTTTTTTAGTGCAGGCTAGAAGACTGGCCGATATGTTTGAGTCCTTGAAAAGCTCTCTGGCACAGTCGGCGGAGGAGCTATGATGTTGGCAAGGCAACCGAAAACTGCTGGTTTTAGGCCGAAATCCAAGTATGACATACATGTATTTGTAGACTGGCTCTCAAAATGTTAAAGGGGACACACTGTAGAGATATGGTAGCTCTTACTTCAACATAGGGACGGTAGCTCTTACTTAAACGTAAGTCAAATAATATGGACCAACTACGAATTTCCTTGCTGAGTCATGGTGGCCTAATATCTGGCCTTGTAACTCGACACGTTACATGTATGTATCAATAGTGATTGCATGCAGTCATTGGTCATGTGTCGTAATGGCTGCATAGAATGATGTACTGGTTACGGAGACAGGGAAAGTTGTGAGTTTGAATATTGCTGCTATTGCACATGTAGTCAGAAGACGCTAAGGCCAACACATTCTAGAACTATGTGTCATGCATGTATTCCAGAGTTGCAAAGACACGTAACTTCTTTGCATCTTTGGCTTTGTATATGATGAAGCAATAAATAGCTTAGGGTTTTTTTAACCTTTTTGCTGCAATGGAACCTTTTGCAAATATTTGCATTGCTCATGGAACCCTATGCAATGATCCAAATGTCTATATTGCTACTAACACACGTAACTGTGGTTGCAATATTTGTCAGGGAAATTTGCTTTGCTTTGATGGAACCCTAGGGTTCCGTGGACCCTGGTTGAAAAACACTGAAGCAGCCTATTACTCGGTGTAGACAGTACAAAATTCTCAATGATGAGGGCTATGGCAGGGTTACTAGATTTTTTTCGTAGCTTATGGCCAAAATAGCTATTTTTTGAAAAAGTTATGGCCAAAATCAAAATGTTTTAACTATGGTAATTTCCATTTTCATAAGTGTCTCAAATTGTTTAGAAGGCAGTATATTTTTTTCCAAAAAAATGTGGTTTTGCCAAAGAAGCAAGTTTTTACCTTAAAGCAGCAATTTCTGCTGTAAACATAAAATTACCTGTTACAACTTGTCTTAATTTATCTTAACTCTTTGGCGTCCGCTAGGTTTCGGTGATTTTTGAAAAAAAAACGACGTCGCTTTGCGCCGGAATTTCTCCGGTCTGGTATGCTCTACAGACTTGGTAAAAGTCTCAAAAGACGTGGCAAGTCTTCTAGTCTGCGCTCGAAAAAATTTTTTTTGCTTGGGGATGCGGGTTTTTTGTGAGCTGTTTTTTAGGCCAAAATCGAAGTACGAATATTTCATAGACCAGTTCTCAAAGTGTTAATTTAACTTAGAACCATATATTAAACGCTACTGTAGATACATGCTTCCATTCTGACCCATTTCTGGGTTTAACAATTTGAAATTAACTTTCCAATTCAACAATAAGGTTAGAATTATCTTGATCTTGTGCTCCAAATACATGAACAAAAGATGAAATTAAAGTCATGAACTGCATTAAGTTGATGATCATGATGAGTTAGCAACATGCTCAAAACCATCATTAAGTTCACATATGAACCAAAGGCAGTGTTCCCTCTAAGATTTTTGTAAGTCGGCTGGTGTCCAAAAAGTGCTTTCAAGATTAAAAGAAACTTATGTGCCCTTTGTATATTTTCCTAAAATGCGTCCATTTTCAACGAAAAAACTTTTCATCAACCAGTTGTAGTGAATGACCAAAAAAATTTAAAAAATGGTCTTCACTTTTTCTAACATGTTTATTGCAAACGTACTTGAATCAACGAAAAGTTAAAAAAAAAATATAAGCATGATATAAGATTCAACCGTTCATCAGCATCAACACATGTTTCTTATGTTAAGTTTAATGCAAACATACTTAAATCAAGTTGGTATAACACCAACTAGGTTTAAATTTTACCTGTCAAACTGTTTTGTCACTTCGCTACAATATCAAAGGGCGTTTGTATAACACCAGCTAGTGTGACATTTCGTCTGCCTCTATAATAATTTAAATAAACAAATGTTATCATTTTTTTAAGTAAAGAAATGTCGCCCCCAAAATGTCTCCAGACTAAAAAGTCAGTACCCCTCAGAAATATTGACAAATTATTTAAACCAAATTTGGAACCCTGCCAGATACTGTACCATTCCAGGTCAGACTGGATCTGACAATAATGATGATGAAAGGGTCATTCCACTCTCCCCTACCCAAATCCACCGACTGCACTGTGGGCCCACAATCGGCTGCAATGCCCGGCACTGAACCAATTAAAGAAAGTTTAATTTCAAATGAATAAGATTTGACACAAATCACTATAGCAATCACAGAATTGGCACGGCATTAGACGTAACAGACTTACCTGAAACTAAAATGTGTATCACATGTGACAAAAAACGATGAAATATAATGTTCTTCTGGGTCAAAATCTTCGTTTGCTGCTGACATGCATTTGAAGTCCAATGCGTAACGGTTCTTGGAAGAAACCCAGTGTTTATAGGAAAGCTGCATGTTGTTTATATCGTTTTCTTTGCCCATTATTTTTATTATGAAGCTCCACAGGCTTGTCAGATTTTCAACCGGCTGTTTCTTGCTGCTATAGTGCATCAATTTATCCAGCTTCCACGTTTAATCTGTTCCTAAACAAAAACAGAATTTCATGTATTTAGTCGACTGTAGAAGTGCGAAGCATCTAGCTGTCCTGCACAAAATTTACATACCTCTGTTTGGTTTTAATGATGTTCATCAAAGAGAAGCCTCTCTCAGCTATAGCACTGCTGGCTGCAAAAGTTGTCAAAATTGCAACCAAAACTCCAAAACCAGGATATTGCTCCCCTTCTACAGCTTAATCTGACACTAATAAATACTTGCTGACCGTAAAAAAGAGTACAATTTCGCACTTGAAAGCTTTCAAACTAGCATCAATAAGGTGTAGAGACTTGAACAAACACTGGTGAGGGCTGACATCCAACTGCTTTTCATTATAGTCGATTTACAATCCATGAATGTTTACAACCGCACTGAAAATAAATATCATTTGACAGATTTTCGTAAAAGAGTACATAAGCAATTTTCAAACAACAAACGAATTTTACTTTGACTCTTTTTCCTCAGATTGGTTTCGCGGCTAGCAGCTAAATCCTGCGTCCAAAAATCTGAAAATGGTTTGTACCGTAATGCCTGAAGTATGACTGACTTAAAAGTGTGTTGGTTAGCACTATGAAATAGCGTAAGCAACAAACATTCCTAACCCACTAGCTGTGCTGCAAGAATAAAAACAACTACTGCGTAATTAAAGGCTAATTCCCTGTCGCCTACACGTGTCCTTAAAATATTTCTTTACATCTGCAATACATGCAAAGTTGTAAAAAATTCCAAAACTAAATTAAAACTGTTTGTCAGATTTAGACAGTGATTGCAAATACCAACAAACCTTCGTTGTTTCCTTGCTTAAGATGAAAAATCTTAAGTTGGCTGAGATTTTTAGTGCTCATGCGCGACGTAGAATCTAAAAAGTTAGGAAAATCACTTTTTCTTACAAATAGTTTAATTCTAGGTTAGCCTGTATCAAAATTGTTATAAGATTCTATGAAAAAAACTCGCCTCCACGTGCGATTTCTCTCGATAAACCTTGATAAATGTCGTGAAGTTCAACATGTTTTGAACATTGCTTAAACGCCATCCACCATGTGCAGGAATTATTTTCCTTTTGGCCAAAAGGCTACACTGCAATTCAGTCATGTTGCTGTTCCTGTATAATCTTAATTAATGCAACAGAGGTAATGGTCAATAAACATTAGACACATATACAGTAACTCTTTTATGTAGTAGCATTGATCAAAGCTAAATAAAATCGATATTCAAACAGACCTTCGCTAAAGACTTAAAATAGTTGATTTGCTGTATGCATAATCTGGATCATTCAATACTACATAAAATTGTTAGAACTCCAAAGAAATCAATTTTGGATCCCCTGCGTATTGTAAACATAAACTCAGCTATTTTTGTAGGCCTATCATAAACTCTTGTGTGTAACTGTTCAAAGGGAACAACCTTACAACATCATAGCAGTGAAAATAAGAATGTGCCCACCCACAGAACTGTTACTGAGTATATCAATTTGACAAATCACGTTGCCTGCATGTACTCTCATATACCTTTTATGACTCCAAATGTACAAAAGGCGGATGTCGCCGCAAGCGAAAAGTATGCAAATAGCACATGGCAGACTATTGCAGTCATTAATTTATAAAAATACGCCCAAGCGTAATTTCATTAGCCTTTCGTTATAGGCGTAGATTACTGATGAGTGCCCAAATACCTAACAAACCATTTCAGTCAGAATAAAAAAAGGCCTGCAACAACAATGTGCGGAGATTGGCAAAATATCTTTAAAAAATTTCGAAAAACCAGAACAATCAAGAAATTAGCTCCTTAAGCAGCGACAACCATCAACAGATTTTTTGTCATTTTGTGATGAACAAAAATCACAAACTGTGTCAAAAACTGTTAACTTCAGGTGTTGACTGTCCAGCTACAGTTTGTTTTTCTTGTGGTGTAGGGACACCAACGATCATGATCTTGTTTACATTCTCTCCAACAGCCGTCGCCTATATCAAGCTACAACGCACTTGCAAATCATCCACGTTAGATGAGTTAAGTTATTATGTGTAGTCCACTGCCTGAAAGGTCTGTTTGTAAGAAAGCAACAGCACTGCCACAGACGGAAAACAATATCCAGATGGAGCAGAGCACTCTGCGCAATCATTTTAGGCCTATTTTCCTACTTAAAAATTCTAGGCATATTTATCTTAACTGCACACATTGGTTCTAAACCAGCTATGTCCAACCCGTGGCCCGTATGTGGCCCAGCTTAAGTTTTTGCTGTAGTAGATGTATCCTATATACTGACAACCTGTCCTTATTTTGATAATCTTGAATTTGACATCTTTGATGCAGGTCATCTTCAGTATCACTTTATCATGTCTGTTACCATTTGCAGTTAGGATTAGACGTTTTCAGTACATTAGTTTAAGCTAAATTTAAATGGCTAAGATCAAAGAAAGCCCCTGAATGTGCGGCCCTCATGAATATGTCACTCAGTGTGCGGCCCTGGTAATTTTTGGCTCAGTAAGCCATTTGGGTTGGACATAGCTGTTCTAAATGATACGTCAAAATTGCCTGACATAAATCCTTTCTCCCAGCCTTTGGATTATTTACACTGACTTGATCGACACAGTTTTACAAGCACTAACTTCATTAGGAATTTATTGCGTGTGCAAGATAACTGTTTTTAGAAATAGTGCGACGTCGCTATATCTCGCCAAGCTTAGATAATTATAATTATCAATTTTTTTTACCATTGCTTCTTGCCGCCTCGTGCAGGTTTGTTTACTTTCATACTTGATACATCACAAATGACCGTGAAACTTTACCGTCAAACTTTGTGGCCTCAGCCATGCCACATGATGAGGCATGAGCTGAACATGAAACTTGATAAGAGTCGTGAAAACTTCTGAAATGTGTCTGAATTTTGAATTTTATGGGAAGCAGCTTCATTTTTGGATGCATAAATCGTGAAAATGTACCCAGAACTTCTTTCACAAACATCGTAAGGCAAAAACTTCTGAAATGCGTTTGAACTTCAAGGCAAATAGCTTCGTTTTTAAACGCATAAATCGTGAAAATGTGCCCAGAACTTTTTCATACACCTCGCAAAGCGAAAACTTTCAAAATACGTCTTTATGGAAAACAGCTTCGTTTTTGGATGGATAATCGTGAAATTGCGACCAAAACTTTCTCTGTAAATCTTGCAGTCAGAAAACTTCTGAAATGGGTCTGAATTTAACGGGAAACAGCTTCAGTTTTGGATGCATAGATTGTGAAAATGCGCCCAAAACTTTTTCTGCAAATCTGGCAGGCAGAAAACATTTGAAATGCGTCTGAATTTTACAGGGAACAGCTTCGTTTTTAGACGCATAAATTGTGAAAATGCGTCCAGAACTTTCTCTGCAAAACTTGCAGGCAGAAAACTTCTGAAATGCGTCTGAATTTCATGGGAAACAGCTTCGTTTTTGGACGCATAAACAGTGAAAATGCACCCAGAACTTTTTTATGAACTTGCACGTGGAGAATTTCCCAACTATGTCTGAACATTTTTTTCACGGCTCACTGTTGCATCTCCATGCTGTGACCTGGGAACGACTTAAATTGCGAAAATGTGTCCTGCACATCTTTCAAAAAATAACGAAATTGTGCTTTGTGAAAATTTCTTTTGTGAAGGAAATTGCTTCCAAATTTTCAGGTGCTGATTTTCACAATTTCTGTCAGCTGGCGTCCAAAAAAAGTGCCTAAAATGCCGTTTTTTTTTCGGCTTAGACGGAACACTGACCAAAGGGCAGGAACACTTGAGAACAAACATTGACTCATGACAGATCTGACAAACACTTGTTGCACAAAATCTACAAGATTGCAAGGGCTAAATCATTACTACACACTTTCAACATTACAAGGTTGAAGTTACTGCAGAGTGTAAAAGTGATTAGAAACTTTTAAAAGTAAAATCTTACCAAAAATGCAAAACACTATGACATTATCAGTCACACAACCGAGTGCAGCAGTCTTCAGATACATTGCTAGCGCAGCAGTTACCAATGGTAAGCTAAAGATTATCACTGACTGAAATATCTGTACGAAATCTGACTGCAAGGGCTAAATCATTACTACACACTTCAAAGCAAAAAAAGGTTGGATTACCACGGTGTTACTGTAACAATGAGTGACATGAATACTGTCCAAAAAATACAAAAGGACAAAATATTTGATGAAAGCTAAATTTTACAGTGACAAACCAAAAAATGGCCAAATTTTACAAAATGGCCAAATGTGTTTTTTCATGGCCAGTGCAGTTAAAAAATGGCCAAATTAAAAAAAATTGGCCATTGAATGGCCAATCTGGCAACCCTGGGCTATGGTATTTGTTGAAAACAAAGCTGTAAACAATACGATTATTAACTCTGGCATCTGGGTGGTTTTGGCAATTTTCGCAAAAAAAACAGCAGTTTTCAGTTGCCTTACCAACGCCTTAGCTCCTCCACCGATTGCACTAGAAAGCTGTTCAGCGGCTCAAACGGATCGGCCAGTCTAGTAGATTGCACTCGAAAAAACATATTTTGCCTGGGGGGTGCGGGTTTTTTTGTGAGTGACGTCATCAGTGAAGTAATTTTAGGGTCATTTAGGCTCATGTTGCCTGGCCTAGGGCCCAACCACTAGGCCAAAGTGTTACGCTGAAGTTTTCATTGAAAACTAGGCTCGAGTCCAAGTCTTTTGAGCCTTTGATCGACTTTCTAGTGTTTTTGGTTCAAAAGTTATGATCTAAAATAAACAAATTAATTAAATATCTAATTAGCTAATTAGTCAAATATTTTTACTAACTAACATCACAACTTTTGAACCCGAAACCCCAGCAGGTCATCCAAAGTATCAAAAGACTTGGATTGCAGCCTAGTTTGCAGTAAAAACTTCAACGAAATACTACCACCTAACGGTTGGCACCCAGGGCCAGGCAAAGTGGGCCAAGGTGGCCTAAAAGTCCTCCACTTATGATGTCACTCACAAAAAACCCGCATTCCCAGGCAAAAAAAATTTTTCGAGTGCAATCTACTAGACTGGCCGATCCGTTTGAGCCGTTAAACAGCTCTCTAGCGCAATTGGTGGAGGAGCTAGGGTGTTGGTAAGGCAACTGAAAATTGCTGTTTTTAGGCCGAAATCGAAGTACGAATATCACGTAGGCCGGCTCTCAACGTGTTAAGAAAAGTAGAATCCTTTTAAGATGATACGTGCCACTGCTTCACTGCGACAGTGGACATCACCAGTGAGTAGCGATTGCATTTGTAATCATATTCATAACGCCATAAATGTAGCTTAATATAACGCAATTCATTTTTCATGCAAGCTTTTTTTAAATCAATCTGCGTAAAACTAGGCATCGATTGGACTTCTGCACCTTAAGTTCCAGTCAAACTTTTCGTGCTGCAAAGATGTCCGGAAGTACAACGGGAGTTTATTCGTACACAACACCTGCATGTGGTAGCTTCAAGCATTGCGAAACTTCCCGATGATGCTTTTGTTCCGTCTGCGAATACCGATGCATGCTCCATGGGTAATCTTGTCTGTTTGTTGATGTAATCGCATCTGCTAGCGTTGCAGTAAGATAACTGTCTTGACTTGCTTCATTGTGTTTTCTTGCGCAAGTTGTGTGGATGCATGAGGAATATAATAGCATTTCGACAACACCTACCGAGGCCGATAAAATTGGCTATTTTGGCTGATACCAATATATGAGTAAAACCCAAATATTGGCTGATCTCTAGTCAAAAACATGTAAGCTCTGCACCTACTCCCACACATCATAGATTTACGTTGGTTCAAATTAACAAGTTCATTGTTTAGCAACATTTTGCCATTATTTTATAAAAAGTCTTTCGTGGTTTGGTCTGGTATAAACCAATAATGAATAGTTCTTTTGAGCAAAAACTAGTTGCATCCCATATGGTTCCCTGGATTGTAAGATTTCTTGTTAGACCCAAGTTAATGCTAATTATTATGTACCATGCTTGTTATTCATGCATTTGTTTCTGGCCTTCATTTGTGGCCAAGACAAGCATTTAGCTTTTTTATGCTGTTTGTTATTTACAACTTTGAAAATGTGTTTCATTAATGAAATGTTGCATCCAGATTTCAGCCATTTACTGCCCAACTTACAAATTCATTTACCTAATTTTTCAACCAAAAATCTTCTAGCAATATGTAAACCATTATAAAATACATTATAATTGTCAATTTCAACAAGTAGGAAAAGTTTCTTGCTTTCCATTAGATAGATTGCACTTTTCATTAGATAGAAGCGATTTTTCCATGAACAGATTATCAGCAGCTGAGTCATTAAATTCAGATCTAGCAATTCATCTTGAATTTGGACTAGAATGTCTGTCGTGTTTATCAGAGTTGAAAATAGATTTTACACAAAGTCTTCATCCCTTTCTGCTAGAACTGGAAAATACTTCCAGAATTCTTAAGAGATCATAAGTGTTCAGAAGTGTCCAGTTTCAGTTGTACACTAAGACAATCTTAGAAACTGGAAAGGTTCTCAAATATTGCGAAGTTGTTTCAACTGACTTTTTGTTTCCAATTTTATAACTTGTACGTAAGTCCGCATAAAACTTCTTTGAATTGCAAGACGTTGGTTTCAGATGCTTGAAGTCTCAGATAAAATTTGTTCAATTCGTCAGAAATTTTAGCCAAATAAGCCAGGCATTTTAGCCAGGCTTCATTACTGAAAAAACTGACAAAAACATATTTCTTTTGAATTTCTAAGGACAGCTTGATTTCAATTCTGAACTCAAAGAAAGAGTGATGGCGTTTCCCTTCAACAACTGTCATAATGCACTGTAATACATGGGGTAAATTCTCAAAAAACTGCCCACCAACCTATCCTTTGTTGGGAAAAGTCCCCACATACCAGAAGTGTTATAGAGAATCATTATCTTATCGTCAACTCTTTCATTTTTTTTACTGTAGTTTGATCTGTTAAAGTAAATGTAGTCCTGATATGTTAACACCTTTGCTGTTGGCCTGTTTCAGCCTAAATCAAGCAGTGCAAACTGCTTGGTTTAGGCTGAAACAAAAAACCTGAAACCCAAAACCAAAATATTTTTTGTTGCGGACTCAAAAGGCTTGCCAAGTCTTTTTAACATCTCTCTAGCGCAATCGGTGCAGGAGTTATGCAGTTGCTGAGACATGTGAACTGCTTGATTTAAGCTGATTTTTAGGGACGATATGTTCGTATGCCTGTAGTGTACATGTTAATGATAAAAATCGTATCATGGATCAATAATCACTAGCAACTGATGTGAGATACATTTTTGCTTGTAGATAGTCGTTGTCCAAGTTCTCGTGCATCCAGATCTGAGGAATCAATAAGGTCTAGTATTGCATCCTACTCAATAAGTCATGAGCAAACAACCACTTCCACATCAGAACAACATATAGTAAGTTGAAAATTATTCTTAAGCACAGGACATTTGTTATCATTAGCATTTATTGTTTTCTAAAGAGTTCTGTATTAGATATTAATTTTTAGATCAGAGTGAACCTGAAAAGCCTGGCTAAGTTGAATAATGCATAAAAAACACCAACTAATGTTATAAACGAGTTATGTTGCTTGTTTTGAAAAAGGATGATTTTTGTCATCAGCAAAGACTAATCTAAAGAAAATTTAATGCGTCTTTGCTATTAACCAAAACATTTGTTTGTCAAAACATGCAATATATGATTTTATTCAATTCATTGGTTGTTGTATTGTTATTAAATAAAATCAATTGCCGTGTAACTTTTGTTACTTCCTGCTGTGAAATTCACTGAACTTCTTAAAAGGTGATAACAGAAGTGACTATGTGTTTAAGACCCCAGGTCAGTGCCTGCACTTCTCATGATAAACATTCCATTTTTCAATGTTTGTTATTTCCTGTCTGACTAGTTTTCTGAATGATAATAATAATCAATATATTTATAAATTTAAAAGAAAGCATTGAAAGGAGCTGTGACGGAGTGGTGCAATTTTGGAAAAACATTGTTCTTCTGTGCTTAGAATTTTCACCCCATAGTGTCTACATTTTTCAGAAATATGTTAAAATTGTCATCACTTGACAGTGAAAAGATTGTCTTGTAACTAGTGCTGTTATTTAGCTGTTCTTACCTTGATTTACATACCTGTTTCATTAAAACATCATTTAGGTATGTTCAATTAGTTAACCTACTGTGTTGTAGGTATGAAGATAGTTCACTTTGTACATGGTGATTTATTCAACCTAAGTGGCATATACGCTATAAATTTTGAAGTTGTATTTTAAATCCCTAGTAGAAATGATCAAGCTGAAAATTTTCACTTAAAATTTTCAGCTCTTCAGCAATGTTGACCATTATTGCAGTGACCAACAAATGTTAACTCTTCTATTGATGATGTCAACAGATCAAATGCTCTATAAAATAGTAAGTTGAGTTCATGCAGTGAAGTATACTTTTTGCATTGTGCAGCACACTTCAACTGATGAAGACGTCCTCCATGCAAATGCTGATGGAGAAGAAACAGGTACTCAAACAGGGAAGTCTCAATGAGAGGCATTCTCAGAAATATTTCTTCAGTTGATTCTAACTGCTAAGTTTTCTGTGTTTTGATTTGATGTGTCATCGTTATTTTTGATGTTTCAATTCTGTACAAAGAAGTGGCATGAAACACATTTTTCTATGCATAGCATGCATAAATGGATTTGACAAAGACAAGGCAAAAGAGTTTTGCAAACAAAGGTTCAAATTGTAAAGGCCACAGCTGCTTAAATTAAGCCCAGCATAGTTAGGCCCAAACTTTTCCTAATTATTATCGTTTTGGCATCTCCTATTGTGTTCAACATCTGTGTTCAGAAAAAAGTACAGAACTCACAAATTTACTCTAAAAGGCAGAAATGTTTAACAAGTAAGTTTAGCAACAATGATGTCTCGCAGTTGAAAACTTGAATCAAAGCAGTGAACAAAAATGTGAAAAAGCATAACACATTTTTAATGAGATAAATGAATTGGCTGAAATTAGTAGAGGTATGGAAATTAGCACCTTTGTTACTAGATGGATTTACCTTTAAGACCTGCATAAGCTGTTTTTACCATAACTTTGTCACTCCATAACTTGTTAGGCGATTAAGCTTGAGAGCTGTTCACACCTGAAAAGATGTGGTGAGTCTTCTCATTTGGATTTTTAAAAATAGCAAAGTTTTTGTTTTTTTGTAGGTTTAGGCATTTTTGACCCAGGTTATCTGGCCTTGAGCGCCAACCGCAAGAGGGGATTTTTTGACTTAAGTTTATATTGGAAACTAGGCTGTAATCTAGGTTTTTGACCCCTTGATTGGCTTTCTAATATTTCCAGTTCTAATGTTATGGCCTAAAAACAAGAAAAATTTAAAATTGATGAATTAATTAATAAGGGGATTAATTAATTAATTTGTTGTTTATGGGCCATCACTCAGGAACTGCGGTGGCATGTAAATTTTTGTCAGCCCACCATAACAGTATTCACTAGCCTACCCTTTTTTGGTCATAACTTTCATAGAATCAATCGACTCAGTCAGCTGATTGAGTCAGACTGAGCTGATTCAGTTGATTCTTTGAAAGTTATTGCCAAAAATTGATGATTAATTAATTAGAGCAGTGCTTTTTAACCTGTGCGACAGTATGCACTAGTGTGGATGAGAAAACTGTGCGGTGCTGATGACAAACACGGTGCGGATGAGAAAACTCTGTTTTGTTGTTCTAAGTGTATTTTAAACAATCCTCTCTTTGTTTATCACCATCTTGCTTTTTTGAAAAACATGATACCGCGCACAACAAAAAATTGGCAGACATTGCACTCATATTTTGATAGTTTGAACATCTCAACAGAGAAATGCAGTAGAAGTTAGCAAAAGGTGCTACGAAGCTTTCTATATCAGCTATGTCCGCATGCGGCCCAGTTTCGGTTTTCGATATGACAGCTTGTCTTTTATTTTGATAATCTTGAATTTGACATTTTAGTTGCAGGTGGTCCTAAGTGCCACTTTATCACTCTGTTACCATTGCACTTAGGCATTCAGGACTTTCGTTTTAGTGAAATTTAGTTTGATAAGATCAAAGTAAGCCTTTCAATGTGCGGCCCTCATTAACATGTTATTTAATGCGCGGTCCTAGTTAAGATAGTGGCATACTTTTTGGCTCAGTAAGCCATTTGAGTTGGACATAGCCGTTTTATCTGCTCATTCTGTTGTTACTTTCTATTGTTGTGACAGGGCGGCAAAATTTAGCAGAAAGGGGCCTACTGGCCACCAACACTTTGGCGTCCGCTAGGATTAGGGGATTTTCGAAAAAAACGCCTAAACGCACGTGGCTTTGCGTGGGAATTTATCCGTCTGGTATGCTCTACAGACCCAGTAAAAGTCACAAAAGACGCGGCAAGTCTTCTAGTTTGCACTCGAAATTTTTTTTTGCTTGGGGGGTGCGAGTTTTTTGTGAGTGACGTCATAAGTGGAGGACTTTTAGGCAACCATGGCCCACTTTGCCTGGCCCTGGGCACTAACCGTTAGGTGGTAGTATTTCACTGAAGTTTTTACTGGAAACTAGGCCACAATCTGAGTCTTTTGATACTTTGCATGACCTGCTGGGGTTTCACATTCAAAAGTTGTGATGTAAGTTAGTAAAAATATTTGACTAATTAGCTAATTAATTAATTTGCTTATTTTAGATCATAACTCATGAACCAGAAACACTAGAAAGTCGATCAAAGGCTCAAAAGACTCGGACTCGAGCCTAGTTTCCAGTGAAAACTTCAGCAAAACACTTTGGCCTAGTGGTTGGGCCCTAGGCCAGGCAACATGAGCCAAAATGACTCTAAAACCACTTCACTTGTGACGTCAGTCACAAAAAAATCTGCACCCTCCAACCACAAATTTTTTACCGAGTGCAATCTACTAGACTGGCCGATCCGTCTGAGTCCTTGAACAGCTCTCTAGCGCAATCGGTGGAGGAGCCAGGGCTTTGGTAAGGCAACCAAAAACTGCTGTTTTTTAGGCCGAAATCGAAGTGCGAATATATCGTAGACCAGCTCTCAAAGTGTAAGGGGGCCACTAGCAAACACTCGTTTGAGAAAATGGCAGTGAATCCGGCATCAAGTAACTTGACTCCACAGGTGAAACAAGCAGCCGTTGGTGCTTCCACTGAAGACGTTGACATCAATTAAAAAACTTTGAGAGACAAGGGGAATGACTTACGAATTGTTGCTTGAAAAAAATTTTTTTTAGCATGGAAATTCTGCATAGTTTATTGTACCGCAACTGGAGTGTTAATTTTTATCGAATTACTCCATTTCACTTTGGCAAAGCTAGACTTTTTCCGCTGCACGTTACAGTCTGTGGCAAACCATGTGACCGCCTGAGACAAAAGCCACGCCAAACGCGATGA
>Ga0210059_1004994_pt1 | contig 21341 bp, 19 predicted proteins | sample Ectturendosymbi2_FD_188042 | JGI IMG/M metagenome (GOLD analysis project Ga0210059, IMG submission 188042) | Ecteinascidia turbinata endosymbiont from Florida, USA - Sample 2 (SPAdes) (version 2) | ecosystem: Host-associated > Tunicates > Ascidians > Unclassified | place: Key West, Florida...
TAATAATTTTGTTTGGAGATTTCTTTTAAGTGGGTAAGCTTATTTCTGTAAGTTTTGTATTGTCTAATAATATTTGGGTTGTTTGTAGTCAACTGCTTTCTGTAGAGGGTATTCTTTTTTGCAATGGTAGTTGAAATGCCTTTGGTGAGCCATGGTTTGTTAAAGGAGCGTTGTTCTTTTCTGGATGCGTAACGATATGGTGCATGTTTATCGGAAGTGTCATTAAAGACCTTAACAAATTTATCGCTGAGTATGTTATCTTCACAAGCTTCAGGATTGAGGTTGTTTAGATTGTGACTGAGATCAGTTAAAAACGTATTTGGGTCAAAATGTTTCATGCATCTGAATTTAGGTTTTATTTTTTGTTGGGTGGTGTAGTTTAAGATTTACGAAAACTGGTAAATGATCAGAAATATCATAAATAGTAATCCCAGCATTATTTATTCTTTTTCATCACATATATTTTTATATATATGATCTAATAAAGAAGGCGTGCAGTTTTTGCTGAATCTTGTTGGATTGTTGATAAGAGAAATACAACCATAACTGGCAAGGCTATCAACAAAGTTTGTTACATTAGATTGTTCATGATACTTTACAGTTAAAATCAGTTAAAATCTCCCCCGATCAGATATTCACAATTTTTGTTTTGGAGATGAGGGACAAGTTTAATAAATTTATCCTGGAAGGGTGGAAATGCTTGTGTTGGATGGCGATAGATAACACCAATAATGAAAGGTTTGGTGTTTTTTTGCTATCCGATTTTATCCTGTTTTTGAAAAATGATGTCCATATCCGATCCGAACCCTGTTTTGGTTAAAATCATGCTATTATTGTGACGCAGTGTCAAAATATGGATGAATTTATTGGAGTTTTATTAAAGTTTTATTCCTAAAAGTGTTGCAATTATGCAAACCGATCTGTGCATTGCAGACTTTGAGATGTTGTTTTGAACGCCATTGAACTTGTGCGAACCACAGCGAAAATTTTGTGACATGAAGACATTGCGCTTGACGAATGATCTTGTGACGTAAAACTATCCGGAAAGCCATACCTGCACCGCAGCTTTGCAGAACCTAAACACTTGCTACGTTAATCATGCCCTCTTCCAATAACGCACGTTTCGAATAACGGACTCTCTGCAGATAGTCTGCCTTCGAATCGCCGTACTTTTATTCTGCTATCAATTTGATTCTCAACTGTGAAATGATCAAAACCGAAAGTTCTGACTGGTGGTAATATTTCGCGAGGCCGCTTGGCCTTGCGCTATTGCCGTTATGAAGTTCATTGACTCATTCGCTGCAGCAAAAGTACAACTTTACGACTCATAATGAGAACAATAAAGCACGATGCTAGAAATGTTTCTTATTCGTCAAGATGACAATTCCAATATGTGTGAATAGAAAGCTTCTTAGAATGAAGTCAACGGCAAAACAGGAAAACAATCGAAACTTCAAAAAGAACAGTTTTTTCTCATTAATATGTTCAGGCCCTAGCCCTCTGCAACACAATCCGTATCCGAAAAATATCCGAAAGTGAATTATAATGCATAACATACATTTTTGCGCTGTGTCTATTTTGCCTCATGAGGCAAAATAACTGCTGAAGCTATTTTGCCTTTAGCTTAACATAATTGGCTGAAGTAGTCACATGAGATTAGGGTTGCCAGACGTCCTTGAGCGCCAAGAATTGTCCTTGAATTTGCTGTCAAAACTCGTTTTATTCTTGATTCTTGAAAAACATCTTGTCGTCCTTGAATATTTTCCAGCATCCTTGAAAATTCTTGAATATTTTTAAAATTGTTGATTTAACGCTTGAAGTCCCGCGTCCGCCAAAATTTTGGCGCGAGTTTGCAACGCTGTAACTCGCCACCCGATTGAGCTGGAGAGCTATCCAAACCATCGTCGGATTCAGCAAGTCTTCTGCTTGAAATCGAAAAAAACGGTTTTCGTTTTCGGTTTGGGGTTCGCTGGCGTGACCGCTGCAAGTGGAAGTGTTTTTGCTTTTTTTGTCCACCTTTACCTTTACCTGGACCCCAACCCATTGGGCCATTGTTTTGGCTTAAGATTTTTTTGGAAACTAGGCCAAAATCCGCATCTTTAGAGCCCTTGGTAGACTTTCTAGCATATCGGGAGCGAAAATTATGGCTCATAAACCAAAAATTGACCAGATATTTGCTCCCTCAAAAGCCACTCTGGGGGGCATTTCACTCCAGGCAATAACTCGTCGTCAGATTGAGCTAGAGAGCTGTTCAAACCCTCTAAAGACTCGTGAAGGTATGTAGTTTGCAATAAAAAAAGTTTCAGTTTAGTATATCTGTTTTTTTTTTAATGCTTATATAATGATAGGATTTTTCTGCTATTTTTTTGCTGACGTCAGCATTTTTGCCCTACCTCTAACCCTTTCAGACCCGCGTGCGCCACTTTTCTTGCAGAGATTTGCAATCCTGTAACTCGCCAGGCGATTGAGCTAAAGAGCTGTTCAAACCCTCTACGGGTTCAGCAAGTCTTATAGTCAAAATTGAAAAAAAATTTTCGTATTGGGTTTGAGCTTTTCTGTTGGGAACGTCACAAGTAGGGGTGTTTTTGTGTTATTTTGGCCATCTTTGCCTGGTCCTGGGCGCCGTCCCAATGCGCCATTTTTTGGACTCAAAGTTTAGTTGAAAACTAGGTCAAAATCCGCATACATAGAGCCTTTGATTGACTTTCTAGCATATCGGGAGCGAATATTATGACTCATAAACCAAAAATTTACCAAAATTTTGCTCCCTCAAAAGTCACTCTTGGGGCCAGTTCACCGCAGGCAATAACTCGCCGTCAGATTGAGCTAGAGAGCTGTTCAAACCCTCTAAAGACTCGTGAAGGTATGTAGTTTGTAATAAAAAAAAACTTGCAGTTTAGGATGTCTGCTTTTTTTAATGCTTATATAATGATAGGATGTTTATGCTATTTTTTGCTGAGGTCAGCATTTTTGCCCGACCACCCTTTAAGACCAGCAGGAGCCATTTAAATGACATAAAATTTTTTTTGTGTTTAGCTGTTTTTTGGTTACTATTCGGGACTTTGAAGGGTACGAACGGGTTTTTAGCGTTCCTGGTTCCAAGATTAGGGTAAAAAAACCTTAAGATTAATTTGGGAAATCCCCCAAAAGTATTGAGAAAAGCCTGTTACCAATTAGCTGTTTTTTGGCCCAACTTTTGAACCAGAAAGACTAGAAACTCAATCAAGGGCTCTAAAAACGAATATTCTGCCGTAGAACCCAGAAATACTGCGAGCCAAAATAGTGGCGCGTGGGATCGGATGATGACGTCATATAATTAACCAAAAAACATGCCCCTGTCATGATCCCATTGGCCCAAAACCCCCCAACCAAATTTTAAATAATTTTTTTTTATTCTAAACTACACGACGCCACTTGTCATTACAGGGTTTGAACAGCTCTCTAGCTCAATCTGCTGCCGAGTTATGGCTGGCCAAAGTTTTCCCTGAAATGGCAAATTATGCCTTTTCTGAAAAGTTTTGATTTAGGCCAAAAACTGGGTTTTTGACCCATAATTTTGGTTACAGATATGCTAACAAGTCACTCAAGGGTTCTATAGACACGGATTTTGACCTAGTTTTCAACAAAACTTTGAGCCAAAAGAATGGGTCAATGGGTTGAGGCCCAGGGCCGGCCAATGGTGGCCAAAATTTCCAAAACATGCCTTCTTTGTGACGTCACCTCCAGAAATCCCCCCACCGAAAACGAAAAACGTTTTTTTCGATTTTGACTACAAGACTTGCTGAATCCGGGGATGGTTTGAATAGCTCTCTAGCTCAATCGCCTGGCGAGTTATAGGGTTGCAAAATTCTGCAAAAAAGGGGGTAAACCGGGACCCAAAGGGTTCATGTAGGCTTGGTTGGGACACAGTGTAGCTGCACTGTTGCTCTTTTTAAAACAGCCACACAATGCATGATTTAAGTTAGCATTGCAAAAATGTTTTGTTGCAATATTGCAGAAAAAATACCGAGGCAAGTGCCTTAATGTAGCTGTGGCCCAGTCAAACTATCAAGGGATATCACACAAAAGACTGAAAAATAATTACACATAATTACGGCCGTTTCATTGATTTTCTGAGCCATATTTCAAAACTGTTCTATTTCACCTTGTTTGGTTTAACTGACTTTTTCATGCATCATTAATTTCCAGTTTCGTTTTTTGATGTGGCAACCCTGAGTGTGCGACTTTGTGCGCTAATCCAGCTTCACACCTGTGCTTGCAATATGTGCATCTTTTCGAGCTTCGTCACTAATTGACCGTTCAGGCGGATTCAGTACCGTCGCCACGGGGATGCTTTGGTGGCCTTCGCCTCTCCTGACAAAGCCTCAAGGCCCCCAAATTAAAATATGAAACACTATAAACAGGGCTACCATCGATCTAGAACCAAAAATAAGGACGGCTGAGAAAATTTTGATTGTATTACCTAAAAAGATAACGAACGTTGCTGTTTGCACGACTTATGTCAATTCATATATTTGCCTATTTATCTCCAGGAACCATTTGCTTCAGCAATATCTTATTCTCGAATTTTTCCTTGCAATCGTCACTGAAAACGTGTTTTTCGCTTGCTTATTTCTTGAATCAAGTAAATGCCAAACCAGGGCTACTCAAATGGCAGACTGCGGTCCGAATCCGGACCTTTGGATGGTGACGGCCGGACCTCGTCAGCCTCTGAAAGGTGTACTCTATATCCAGAAGTTTTTATCCAAAAATGTTGCGCTTTTGGCAGTGCTTCTAAAGCATAACTCATCGCCAACTGCGTTAAGCGATTGTCGATCAAGCTGTTGATCAGCTACATTGCAGCGCACACCTGAGATGGGTTTGTTATGTTCATCTGGTTCAAAGTAATTGTTTCGTCATAATTGTTCAACAATAGCTCGTCACTACAATGTCTATCCTGGCAGAAATAGTGGATTCAAGGCTAGAAAATAGATGAAACCTTACTTTCCGAAAACAATGCAATTATACAAATTTACTTGTGCACAATTATGAAAGATGCTTGAGTAAGGGAAGAGTTTTGCAGAGATTTTTGTCCTTTTGTTTTTTTACGGGAAGTCAACAAAATGTGAAGAAAAGCTAAGGCATTTTCAGCTTTTCTAGGGAATGATAAAGGGAAACTGGTGGATTTTTAGTGACATAGTGTAACACCTCATCGATTTGAATGTAAAACTGCAAGGAGAAAAACATATTACTCTTGATTTGATCACTACTGCTCGCCCTTATCAGAAAAAGTTTCATATTTTCAAACATGTCAAACAATATGCTAATAAGCTCACAAAAATAAAAAAGCAGCAAAACCTCCTTTTATCAACAGAAACTTGAAGAAAACAAAAAGGATATAGGCAAACAATAGAAGATAATTAATGAAATATTAGGGAGAAAGAAGAAGAAAACATAAGCAACACCTAAACTAATGACACCAGATGGTAAGTGTGTATCTCAGTGCTTCTCAACCTTTTTTGTAGCGACCCAAATATCAAGGGTAAATAGATAGCAAAGCTTTGGCGACCCAGTCTTTTTCACACATTTTCTTGCAAGCATAACAAATGAACCAAACACAAGACAGTTTAACCAAGACCTAAACATAGTCATAACAACAGTTCGGATCTAGTCAATGTGAGCCCTGATTTTGTATCGTTTCCACAACTTGTCAAAATTTGGAATAATCTTGCTCTGAGCCAATCTCATGTCGTCTTCAGGCCCAGGCTCAAAATAGTTTCTCGTCTTTGTTTTGATCTGTGCAAGCACAGAAAACCCACACTCACACAAGCAAGGAGTAACAAATGGCAATAGAGCTTTTACTGTGTGCGTACCAACAATACTCTCTTCATTCTTGATTTTTGTCCAAAATTAACCAAGGTTTTCTTTCTTAAAGGCATTCCTCAATAGACTGTCGCACTGAACATCAATAAATTCCTCTTGAAGTCCAGAAATAGCTTGGCAGCTTTCCGGCAATGTATCAACATCAAAAGCAACTGGATTGCGCACCCATTCCAATTCTTTTGCTTTTTTTGGGATCAAATCAAATTGTTGTATCAATCAAGCCAAATGCTTTTTGATAACGAGCTGGACATCATCAAAACACACCTCCTCCATATCTTCCAGAAACTGATTAAAAACAGGAAATGATGCTGTTTTCTGATCCTCTATCTTTCTCTTTCACAGCTTCAACTTTCCCCTGAAAGCAAGCTGTTTTTCAGATACATCGACCAGGCAGAGGTGGGCAACCGCTACTTTATTAGCAGCGTCGCTCCCGCTATTTGTTAAATTTAATAACGGCGCTACCGCACCCGTTATTGAATAAAAAGAGTAGCATGCTATCGCTACCGCTATTCGCTACCGCTCCTTTTGCTGCACTTTAAAATTTCTGTAATGATGCTTGTTGTTGTCAACCAAAATGGAATTGATTGAAACGTGTTTTCTGACCAGTGTAGAGTTTCAAACGGACCTCATGTTGAAGCCCGAACCGGGCCCGAGCTCGAAATCACAAGCCCAAGCTTGTCTGCAGTTGTGCAGTGGGTCTCCTGTAGGACGATAATGAAAGCCTTGTTCTTGCAGGCTAGCTGCTCAATGACGGAGATCTTGTTTGCAGTGAGCCCCTAGGTGTTCAGCTGGAGTATGTTGAGTCGTGGGTCTTCTAAGGGCGTTTTTTGACCCATCCCACGCCAAACACATCCAGCCCGGGTAGCAGTGGTTGCTCTCGTAGTGACAGGTTTGGTTGACATTTCAAGCAAATGTCGTACAGGGAGGACCACGTGAAGGCACCTGTCATGCTCCCCACCACTAAGGATGGTTTAGATTAGTTAGTGCCTATGCTGAATACAGTGTGTAAGTGACAGTGCAGTTTGGGAAGTTAGGAATCCATGCAGCAACCATGATAATGCTGAGCTAATGATGCGGGAAAAAGCACAAGACACATTACATAAAACAATGGTTAACAAAACAAACTATAAGGATGTAACACTGTGTGAAAAAGAGCTATATATTGATAGGATTTGACATGTTAAATGTACAGTAGAATATTGATTTGCATTGTGCAGATTTATAGTCTAGCCACTACTTGTGTAGGCCAACCTCTGCTCCCATTTTTGAAGCTATTCTGAACAAAGTTGGATGTTTGCCCTGATTATTACAGCTTAAAGATAACCTTAAATTATTTGCAGCTCTATTGCTTTCGGTGAATTGTAAGGGATTGCAAGCTATATGTAATGTTTATCTTGTTAAATATTTGGGTAGTGTTAGCTTTTACGTTTATGCTAATGCCTTATTTAGGCGCAGAGGTTTGTCTGAGCACATGCCTAAAGTTGGAATCAATATTTATAAAAAAAAGGTGATCAGCTGCTGACCTTGAGATTTAAAATCAGTCTTTTGTAAAGATTGAAGATTAACGCCCAATTACAATAATTGTCAGTGGGGTGAATGAAACTTTTGTTCCTAATTTTTTTAATCCTCTGGTAACGTGCTTTTATTTTAACTTTTTACCCAACACATCTCAGCAATCGTGAATAAAATGGTGAACTTCAAGGGTCTAACTTTACGTCTACAGCAGTCATCAACAGGGTTGCGGAGCCGGAGTCGGAGTCGGATTTTTTTGTTCAGCTCCGAGTCGGGAAGTCAAGTCGCATTGGATAATTTTTTACATCACACTCCTAAATTGGGAATTCCTGTTGAAATGGCACAATTTCTTTTGAAACTATTGTTGAAACAGATGTCTTGCTGTGCACCAGAATTTCCATTGATTTTAACAGCCATATTTCATTCCGTTTATGTGAAGGAGTCGGAGTCGGAAATTTTGGAAAGGTCGGAGTCGGGAATCGGAAATTTGGAAACTCGGAGTCGGAAATTTTGGAAAACCGGAGTCGGAAGTTTTAGAAAGTCGGAGACGGAAAATTTGGAAAGGTCGGAGTCAGGGGCGGAGCCAGACATTTTCATTTGGGGGGCCACTGGAGGGGCCAGTTTTGCAACAAGGAGAGCTGTCAATGGTTTGTGTAGGACTTTCAGAAAGAGACCTGAAAAATTTTGGGGGGGCAGTGGCCCCCCCTGGCATCCCCCTAGCTCCGCCCCTGGTCAGAGTTGTTGTCGGATATTTTACCTCCGACTCCTCAACCCTGGTCACCAGCTTATCCCTTGAAAAAATTCGTATTATGGTGCAATCAACTGCGTCTGTCACGTACTAGGAATAGATTTTAACCAGAGACATCATGTTTTACTCAGTCGAGTAAGGGAATCTTGCTGTGCTCTGCCTGAGCGTCCTGTACTTCTGTGCGAATGTTATCTGCTAGAATCGCAGCAGGCCTAATATAATTTCTAAAGTTTCATTCTTAGTATCGAGTGAACGCCAGACACATGACCACCGATCAGAGTAGCATTATCAGTTGAAGTGCAGGCCTTACCATTCAAGAATAGCCTAGCTACTAGTGATACTTGTTTGTTACCACTTTGTTATTGATTCAAACATCTTTATATCTCAGGTAGGCCTAATACCTGCAGAATGCCTAAGTAATGCGTACAAAATTGATAAAAGCAAATGTAAATCTTTAGATGAAATCGATTAGGACACGCTAGCTTCATCAGCTTTTAAAGAACCAGGTTTGAAAAGGAAGGTTATCGTTGGGAATAAGATACTTTCAGCCAGATTTTTCTCAAAGAGCGTCTTTCAAAACACATCTCTATTATGGGGATTATTGGGTTCGTTTGCTTGAATCTCCAGATTATAAGGAAACTGCATTATAAGTCTTGCAACAACTGGTGACCAGTACTTTTGCAGTTTTGTGTACATGTCAAAGAGAGGATTTTCGTGTTTAGTCCAACTGCAAACCAAAAAGTGTGATGCGTTGACTCGTTCATGCGGTCTCATTGGAGGAATTAATTCATCTGCAGTTAGAAAAGTTGATCACTGAAGTTCAAGAACAGCGCAGTCATTAATAAACAGCTTTCTGTTGTAAATGTTTGTAGTCTCCTATCGTCTTTTTGTGGTTGTGTCACTCTATTGTGTCTGCAGTGGTAGATGTCTGGAGTTTAGTTTTCCGGCTCTGTGTCGTCGCTCGTTAAAATACACCGGATGACCACATTTGTTACTTTAGTAACTTCGCATGTCTTGGCGGTTGACGGTGGATTCGGCTGTCTTTAAATGAGTCACTTAGCTTAAGAAGGTTTTATACAAAAATCAAACTTACTAAAACACATTGCATTGTTGTCACATCCAGCACTGCTGTAGCATACTCCACTGTTATTTTTGTTTGTTACGTCACTTTATACTGGATAACTTGTTTAGCTTAGTTGTTCCTCTTCTTGCCTACTGTGGCTTTTTCCTTTTCTTTGTAAAGTGGGCGCCTCGGGTTGCAATCTTCTTAATTAGAATATCTTGGTTAGCTTTACTGTTTGTGGGTTTATTTCATTCTATTTTATACTTAATGCACTTCGCAGAGCTACGTAGTAGGCGAAATATATACTCAGTTAAGATCATAGTGCTTGATTCTTGGCTGTGAAAAGATTCCATTCGATAGACAGTCATCTCATGCACAGTACAATAAGTGACAACAATTGCGCATGACAATATTTTTGATGAAAATAGCACAGGGATACCTAGACACTAGATATTCCTGAATAAGCACCAGCGATGGAGCCTCGAGACACGGTCTAGGTCTCGATACGTGTCTAAACACTCGATTTTATGAGTCTCATCAGTTCCGCAGGTCTTGGGTTCTCGAAGGCTGCTGGTCTCAGTGTCAAGCCTATTGCTTCATGATTTTGTATGCATCATCGATATGACATGGATAACCAGACGTAGTTCAACTTTTCGCCGTTGGTAGTAACTTCGGGGAAGAAAAAGCCAAAGAGTGTGGCAAAAATGCATAAAATTTGACAAAATTAAGGCTTGCTTTAGATTTTTATGACAAATAAAACAGCCACAATAATCGAAAACATTGTTTTATTCAACGTTTCGGCTTATGCGCAAGCCATCGACGTTTCGGCTGATGCGTAACATTGGACAGACTCGCCGAAATTTAATAACCCGAATCAACGAACACAAATTTGATCAACGTTCTGATGTGTGCAAACATCTGTTGGCCAATCCCACGCACCGTTTTAACTTCAAGCAGCCGGAAATATTGGGAAGCATCGTCGGTCAGAAGGAACTTCACCTACTCGAGTCTCTTCTGGTACAGCAATACCAGCCAGATCTCAACATCGATGGTTCATCCATTCCCCTGCTGCTTTTTAACACATAATGGTCTATATGACGCAACACAGTACGAATGCCCTAAATTGCATCCTATTTTTCCTTCAACTGTCGCATTTCGTTTATTCCTGATGATGGCTTACGCATAAGCCGAAATGTCGAATAAAACAGTGTTTTCGATTATTGTGGCGGTTTTATTTGTCATAAAAATAAAGCTTGCTTGTTTTATTCCTCAGTGACAACCCCTTTATAATGCATTATAACCTATATGTCACAATGGAAACTGCATTGTTCGGTTATAAATCATTTTGTGAAAGCAAACTCTTTATGACGTAAAAAACCACAGTCATATTTTTAAAACAAAAGTTGCTGAGGAACGTGCACCCTAATTCTGGACCTGCTGAACAACCAAGAAAACCTTCTCTGAAGACGAAACAATGTGCAGACAAGGTGGTACTCCGCATACTTGGTTATGATGTTTTGGAACAGCAAGTCTAATTTTCATCCTGGGCAGATGCAATGTCCTCCTTGTGGGAGCTGCAGAAATGTCGTGATTCAAAGAGCTCCTTTTCAGCTGCACTTGGATGGTAAATATACCTGAGGTTAGTTCTTGATTATAAAGATTGCAAAACCCCAATTTCAGGAGCGAGGAGGCTATACGCTATACAATTTTCTAAGAATTCGCAAAAGGCACACTCTTCCTTCAGTGTATAATACCTTTCAATCACAATCAGAACAACGAGAAAAGCTTAGCGTGCTGTTGGAATATGATGCACCAAATGATGTTCCATAAAGCAGACTACATGAGCCTATGTTGATTACGATAAGTTAAGTAATACCACTCCATATATTGAGGCCAACCGCTTCACTTCTATTGCAGTTTTATTCGCTAAGACCGAGCATCAATTTACGTTTATCACAGAGCAGGAAGCTGTCCTCCTTCACCTTAAAAATACGTCGAGTGGGAAACTCTCTTTTTCGTAATTTTATAAACCTTTAATATCAACAGAATTTACAACAGTGTTTTTCTCATTCAAAGATATACACTCGTATATCCAATATTGTTCAACTTGTAGCGGAAGATGTAGCCGTAAAAAGTATGCTATTTGCATTGCACGTTTACTCATAGTGGCCCCCAAAGAGCAAGGATGCCTTTTCCAGGGGGGACGCGGGGGCATGAGCAGAGTCTTTCACCTGCCCCGACAGGGCTATGTTTAAGTATTTACTCAAACATACCTTCCGGTGGAAGTTATATAATAAAACGTAAATATGTTGAAAAGAAATACAAATTTTTTATTAAATGGCAGTAGCCACGAATGTTGAGGGTCACGGTAGGGGGAAACAGACCGTGAACAGGGCCGGATTAAATGAGCGCGAGGCCCCGGGCGAAGTCATGACCGCGGGGCCCCCTAAACGTTTAGCGCAACTGAGTAGCGTTTCACATACCCTTGTTTCACCTTAGAAAAAACACCGGTCAAAAACATCCAAACTGATACGATTTGGCAGCCTACACTTCAGAGACAATTGGGGGTGAGTATGTACGGCGGTTCGTATGTGGTCAACTAACTTCATTTGTTCAAACATGTAATGATGAGATGGCAGTTCGTTAAAGTCCTCTCCTTTGACTGCAGAGGAAGGTTGCGAAACTAGCTAGCGGATTGTTCTACTGTGGGTATTTCTTGCGTAAGAATAACACGGTGACAAATCCTCAAACGCTCACTTCAAGTCACGGTAGTAGGCGTTTTCCGCATGTGCCCGTGTAGGGCTCCCACTGCGTTTTTTTTCCACCGAGATCTGCTTTTTTACTCGACATGGGTGGCTATAGGATTAATTATGAAAAATCACGTTAAATCTGGGTTTTTTGAAGTGATAATTCATCAGCAACTTCAATGTGTTCAATAATATAAGGATAACTTTATATTACAGTGTTTGCATGCGCACATCAGGTGAGAAAGTACGCATAACGGATGAAGCCGAACGTGTTCAGTCGATTTCATTTTATAGTAATCACTGGTTGCATATCCTCATATAAGATCATTTTCGGGGTTATATATATGTAATTTTATTGTCTGTAATGCCAATTTTAAGTTACTGGTGAAACAAGGGTTAGGACTGATTGTTTAAATTTCGATGTTTCTCTATGCATACAAATTAAAAAACACATTTCAATTAAGGGGAGAAGGCATTAGGAATATATTTTTGTGGGATTTTAAATCACGCTACAGTTCAACACTCCACAAAATTTCCTAGTTTAATGACAAATGTACTCCTACAATTAGTGAGAGATATCATCAACGGAGAATGTTACCAGCAGGCCCGTAACCAACTTGGAACACCAGAAGGGGCGAAGAGTTTTCCGAGAGGGACCCAAATTTTTTGAACTATGTCCAATAGTTTAAAATAATGTCCAACACATTTTTCCAGGGGGGGGCGAAAAATTTTCTAGGGGGCGATTCACCCCCCTGCACCCCCTGGTTATGGGGCTGGTTATCAGCGTTATGAAAAACGTCTTGAGCAACACAAGTCTTCCAAATGTTTATGTTTTCGTTGCAGAAGAAAATTTGAAGGAGGGACTATAATTAAATCAGCTTTCGATCATATCGTTTCAAATCAAATAAGCACACTCATATTTTTGTTGGTAACAGAAATCCAAACATGAAATGGGGGGCACATATTTTAAATGGGGAGGCAGGGCACCACTGGCCCCCGCTGCCGCTGTCGACGGCCCTGTTTTTATTGTACGATGATACGGGCTTATTTTGCTGTAAAATCTGGGTTTATTTGAAATCACTGAATGGGAGTCCTGCATGTGACTGTTGAACGCAGACATCTTTGCAGGTAATGCAGCGAGACAGTGACACTGCTGATAGCGGTAAGCCACGTATAGTTATATACTGTGTGAAAAGAAGCATGAGTAAACCTGTAGCAATGCTTCCACAAGTTTGAAAAATCCGTTGTTAGTGTGAGACTGTGGTCATCGTGCCCGAGTGAATAGCTTAATCAAACGACTCTTATGCAGGCTTCTTTTCACGTAACGTAAAATACGTAGCTTATTGTTAGAATACGTCTATTCAGACTTGTGGGAACACGTCTTTATCGTTAAGGTTTAGTTCCGACTTCTTAGTTAGCACTAAGGGCGAAGTTGTATTTGCTGCCGCGAGTTTTCCTAATTCATCTGCTCAGCTTTTCAAGCCTGCGTGGTGTTCTAACTTTAGTAAGTTGTCCGATAGTCTTGTCAACATATATTTCTACTTCTCATTGCTTGAAACTTCTCATTGCTCTACTTCTCATTTGCTTGAAACTTGCCAACATATATTTCTACTTCTCATTGCTTTTGTGAGAGTGTCTTTTCACCGCTCATGTTGTTCTGGACCTTGATTATTCGTAAATTATGACTTATTTGTAGAAAGTGCCCGAAAAATGGATATTAGGTAGTTTATGAAAAGAAAAGCATTTCTGCTAGCCGAAGTGTAGAAAATGTTTCAGACAAACGATTGAGAATTGAGGTTCAACCAGCACAGACTAATGGGGTAGAAGGGTAAAGCGTTTTGTGAACGTCCATTTGCATTGCATCGTCAGGAACCTGTAAAGAATAAGCAAATTTTGGACTTTGCCCTACCCTGGAAAAATTTCTTCGGACGTCCATGGAATGCACTGAGTTAGATCTAATTCTTGGGTCATAAAGCGTGGTGCTGTTTGGTTTAATTCTTTTAAGCCACTCAAAAACGATAAATGCCAAAGTTATCAGTTTCGCTGACCTATATGCCAAACGCAGTAATCAAAAAGCTCTACAATTTTGACTCGTGTTGAACAGCCTAAAAATATGAAAACTAGGAAAGGAGTGTTTTGATATCCAAGCGCGAGGCCCCGGGCATTTGCCCGGTTTGCCCAATGGTTAATCCGGCCCTGACCGTGAAAGGTTGAGAACCGCTACCGCTGGTACAGTATAACTATTCAGGAGCTTTGCAGCTCGGAATTGGCATGTTTGATTGATTGATTGACATGTAACAAAGCAGCAATGCGTAAAAACGTTACAGTACACACTGTCTCCAACTGTTGTAACCATTACTGGTTCCCTAAGCTTTTACATTCCTCCTTTCTCTTTCATTATTCCGGTGTCTGTGCATCCGTTGACGATATGCATCCATATGGGGCATTTTGATTCATTTTCAAAAGTACAGTATTTTTGAATTATAGTTGTTGTTGTTCATTGAACAGGTTATCTCAATATAATTTGGTGATTGTTACTGTAAACCATTATCATCGGCACGACTGCAGACGGCAGTTGTGACAGGCTATAATATTTGTTTGTTGTTACAGGACAAACTCAATGGCGCTCTCCTGCACCGGAGAGCAAAAACTGGCAATTTTATCCCACTTATTTCCCTGCCGGCAACTCTTACCAAAAGGTCTACCGCATTCATCATCAATGGACAATAAGAAAGCAAAATTTGATTCGTTGTTCTTTGTCGCCGACAGGTAAAGCATGGATTTCCTTTACAATCAGTAAAGTGTTGGAGGCAAACCTGGCAGACTTGCATTTTAAGCAAAAACTAAGCAAATGAAGATTCGTTAAGAGGGCGCCCAAGTACCTTTTTACCTGTTTTCCCTGATAATGACAGAGTTGATGCTCTCCTTCATGAACAAAATACGAGTTACAGTATAGTTTAGAAGGTTTTTACATTTTTTATGCTCTCTTACATTTTTTTTACAAGTATAGTTACCAAATATGTTAACCGTTCACCGCTACAGCAAACCCAGCCATGTCACAAACGCAACGCAGATACAGTATAGTTCAACTGCAGCCAGTAGTTGAACGCATAACAATCTACGCATTGGTATAAGCACAGAACCGTCGCCAGAAAGTTTTCAATAGGGGGGCTTTGGGTTTGTGCGGGGGGGGCTTGCCATTCTAAAAATTGACAAAAACTCAACTGATTTATAATGTTTCATGTTTCAATTTGAGGGACTTCGCCCCCAAAAGCCCCCCCCCGTGGCGACGGGTCTGTATAAGCAACGCCCAAGTACGCCACCTCAGACCGTGTCCATCTGATTACGAAATGAGGTCAGTATTTTTGCATGTATCTCACGAGAAATATCGTGCGAATGAAGTGTAGTTTGTTAATACCATAAAACCATATTGCAACGTGGTTTTGCAAAGGCACAGAGTAGCCTCCAGGACTGGTTTGTAGGTAACTGTACCTTTAGCTTCTGGAGTGAAAGTGCTGGTAGGTTTAGAGTTCATGTTCATAAAAGTTCATGCTTTCAGTTGTTAGCATGATTGTGATCTTTCATCGATCATTTTCACCACTAGCATTTCCATCATGAACAGAACGCTCTGGAGCAAAAGTTCTTCCTTTTTCGAACAATGTTCGAGTGGTACCTCTCACCTTCGACGCGAATCAACCAGAGAGCGACGAAGCTGTTGAAGAGTCCAATTGTTCTGAATCAACTGTAAGCGAAACTGATGACGAAGCTGATCAGAGTTTTGACGATGGGCAGCACAATTTATTTTCCCCGACGGACCGAGAGAGCTTACTGAAAACCTTCTTTGATCCAGCAAATACTAAACGGGATATTGTATCCTCTTGGCTCGCCAGAAGTGTTGCTAATGGTGACGCGGGCAATGCCTGGAAATCAGCTGTTTTAATTTCAAACAACGCAAGGTTCGTCAGGTTCACTGTTTCTAAAACATTCTTTGAAAGTTGGGAAGCAGAACAATGTTTGTTAAAACTTCAATAGTCACCTTGCAGGAATATATAGAGCAGGGGTCGGGAACCTTTTTGGCTAAGGGAGCCATAAAGCCTACATATTTTTAATTGTATTTCCGTGAGAGCCATACAATATTTTTCAACACTTAATGCAACTAACTTACCAAATAACATGTGCATTTTTAAGCAAAATCAACAATTTTAAGCAATGGTAAATGTCTGAACTTTCTTTTTAATAACATGCTTCATACTGTTAATGAGACTTCTGGTGCTGCATGGTGTTGCTGATGGCTTTGTTGTCTGGTACATGGAAAATTACAGAAAAAGTTAAATTCTAGCAATCGTGTTAAGAAAATATCAAGCGAGCCAGATGCTGTCATCAAAAGAGCCACATCTGGCTCGGGAGCCATAAGTTCCCGACCCCTGGTATAGCGACAGTTTCAACACCAATCGTGGAGGGTTATGTGGGCATAGTTTTCCAACTGCGACTGGAATCCTAACATGCAACCTTGCATGAAATAGCGAACCAACCGCATTAAAACCTGCGATATTTCTGGCCTCATATCTATTATATCTATTTTGCGCTTGGTATGTTGTCAAACCTGCAGTAAAATTGCAACGTAACGACTTATATCACGGCTGTTTAAATCCATGTTTGAATACCTTGTTGGAATCAAACAAACGTCTTGGAACTAATTTATGATGTCCTGGCTAATAGCCCTTCGAAGTAGAAAGTCAAGGTTTGTACAGAAATTAGTTGAGTGATTTTAAACCATAGAACGCAAAGTAATAAATATGATTGCACTTCATATTCAAACCTGGAGAAACATTTGACGCACTCACCCCTTTGAAATTTGGTCAGTACAAAACGCAACAACGGATCAACGCTTTTTTCCAATTTAAAGGACCCTGGGGTCTGCTAAGCGCAATCAAGTATCCCGAGAAGGAAAGTTCGGTATTTTCAACCCACACCTCGTTGATGAATTTGGAAATGCGTACGTCAGGTGGAAGGAGGCAAAAGAACCAGAAAAAGAAAAAGAACAACCTGGTAAAACGCCATTTGCCAAATTGCTCTGCAACGATAGGCAGGTTTTAGGGATAAAACATATTTTTTTCTTCACCTTTAAACTTAACATTATTTCTCCAGATCTTGTACACAATGCGAAAGCGATGAATGTAAATCATCGGCGCATACATGAGATGTTACTTTACAAAAGGTTTACCATCGTTTAATCAATAGCCCTTGACCCGTAGCAAAGGCTCTTTGAATAAGTATTTCTGAATGACAACTATAGTTTTTCAAAAGCTTAACGTCTGACATGGTGTCATTGTAGGAACTTCATTTTTGCGGTTCAACTACTCCCAGCTTTATGAAGAAGGCACCGCGTCGAGCATCGAATGCAACAGCAGGTCAGAAGCTCAGATCAATGCAGCTGTGATGAGTATTTTGCCGCTGAAACAAAACATCTGATCAGGCAGGGTGATCAACGGGGAATTTGCCTGTCCACAAATTTTGTGGAAATGCTGAATTTGAATAAATTTTGCAATCTTTTGTATTTTTTTGTGAAATCTGCAAGCTTCACATCAGTTTTTCCTAAAGCTTTTTGTGACAACACAGGCAGTGTTCGGTTAATTCCGACCTGGTGCATTGGCCACCACTCACAAGAAAAATACCGGGAGCCCATCCATTGCAATTCGGCCTTTTTGACACTCTCTTCGTTTCTCTGCAGCGCCGTTGATTTCAAGCGTTGCTTTTCTCGTATAGTTTATCGACAGATTGCGCGCTGTATGACTGCAAACCTAAGCAACAAGCAACACGTATTCAATTTTTAACATCATCGTTTAGGAACTTCCTGTAATTTCATGCACTCAAGGAGAGCGGTCCAAGAGGCCTAACGTCCTCGGTTAGATGTTTTCCTCACTTCCTCTGTTTACTCAGTCTTAGAAAAAACGTGTTCCATAACATTTCAAAAAAATGTCATTGCTCTGTCTAACTTGAAGATCTGCGGGTGTTTAAACTGATTCCAACCCTAGTTGCTTCTGACAGGTGTGCTTTCCACAAGGGTCTCTGCCGCTAAAATCACTTTTGGTCAAGTATAACTACAGATGTGTAGCTTTGACGAACTATTATTTCCAGTATACTTGATAATTTATTGTCGGAAAAGTAGTCTTGCTGCTAAATCGCATGTTAAAAGTGGTCTCGAGAAGTTTGTTTATTGGATTCAATTGTCATCGTTATGTTGTATGCAATAGCATATTTTTTTGCAAAAAACACTTTTCTAACATATCTGTTTGTTATATCTTTGATTAAAAATGAAATTATTAACAAGTGCTTTTGTTTGCAGTAAGTTATATTTTCGTGTTGTACTGCGTACGTACATGTGATTTCTGGTGATAAATCCTGAATTTTGCGCAACTTCTTTGCTGCAGGTACAACCAGAAAGGGCAGGATGCTTGTAGTCCAGGCATGACAAAAAATCGCGCTCCGCTAGTGCTCCACGACTGCATCAAACAGTAGTTGTGCTGGGAACGATCTAAAAAAAGAGTTACATGAGTAGTGCGCAGGTGTTAACTATATTTCGCCAGTAACTCTGACATGCCTTAAACCTCGGAAACAGCAATAAGAAAATGCAAAGCAAAAAAGTAAATAAAAGGTAGGGTTTACCGAGGTTCAGCTTGAAAGGGTACTATTCCTCGTTACAGCATTTACGGACTATTTGCGGCTTCCTCAAAAGCTTACTTTGCATGTATGCGAGTTTAAGTTAACACTGCATACACCATGACATTCAATGTCTACAGAGCTTCGGTAACGGCCCCGCTCCTTTGTGACGTGACGTGTACTGAAGGAAACCACGTATTCCTCTCCAAACACAAAAGCACAAGCGTATCTCTACATACGTGCAAGCAGTTTAATGCAGTTGTCTTGCTCGCCACCACAAGAGTCTGATGACATCATCCCGTTTCGGGAAGGAGTAGGTAGAAGCACGCAGATGATCCGGAAAAAAAATTGCTTTAATCATATCAGCAAGAACATCACGTAGTATTCGGCTTTGTATATATTGCGTGATTTGCTTAGAGACAAAGAATGTTTGAGTGTGTGGTTGGAGGTGAGGGCGGTGGTTGATTTGCTTCCGCGAGTTAAAATCTTCGGTAAGAAAAAAAATTTCAGAAATAAAGAAAACTTGGCTATCGCTAGGTCATGTTAGTAGATATCGCGTAACGTGCAGTGGGAGGTAATGACAAAGATGTGGTGGCTGTTTTCCGAATAGTTTTTAGGGTGTTTTAAACAAATGTATTTTGCCATGGTGGCCACCACACGGCCGTTGACATCAAAATGTGCTTGGAATGGCTTCTTTTTCTGTTCTAACACCACCAGGAAGACCTATATAAACTGAAAGAAGACATTAGGCTAGGTGACGTGAAGTGCACAAAAAGAAACTATAGGATTTCAGGGCTGAGGATGCGTAGAGGTACGTGAAATCGACATCCTATTAAAAATATTTGCCGATTGATTCAACTTCGCGCTTTTGTGGAGACTATAATTTTTTTAATTGGCCAGACTGAGTTTTGCTCTTTTGTCGGTGTCTGTTTTCAACATCACCCAACAGATCAAAACAGCATTTTTATGGTGGTAACAATGAAAAACGTATTTGCTTTTAAAGGTTGTGATCATTCTGGAATGCAAAGAGCATTGTGCTTCTACAATTTGCTACCATAAAATAATATTGAAAATGTTTTCTAGAGAAGCGAATGTCTTAGATCACTTGTCTTACATCACTTTATTTCCAGTATGTAGATTCCCTGTGGCCTTTTTTCTGACACAGTACTCTTCATTATATCCAGAGGATTTTCCCAAACAACAACAAAGGGTGTAATTGTACAGGGTCTCTCTTATCTCTATCCAGCATCTGTAAGCACCTGTACTTGCCTTTGACGATCTTAACCCCTGAAATAGTTCTGTAATGGGTACTACACCCATTCCTGAACATACGAAAACGTTGGTAATAACAAGCAACCAGACACAGAAAAAAGTGTGCTCCTTATTTTAAATTAGATGATCAAGTCGCGCGAGTACTTCGGGAAATGAGTACGCAGTTGCATGATGTGTTCATTGAAGTGGAAACTTCCTGATCAAAACAGGTGGCTGGCGTCAGGTATCAATTTCGGACCCTTTAACCCCTCGTCCCGCGTCAGTTGCTTTTTTGACCAAGCTTTGCAACGCCATAACTCGCCAGCCGATTGAGCTAGAGAGGTATTCAAACCCACAACGGATTTCGCAAGTCTTCTAGTTCAGATTTAAAAATTTTTTTTTCGTTTCGGATTTGAGGTTCTCTGTGAGTGACGTCACAATGGGGGCATGTTTTCGCCTTTTTGGCCAAGTATACCTGGCCCTGGGTGCCAATCCAACAAACCATGTTTTGGCTCAAGATTTTTTTGGAAACTAGGCGATAATCCGTGTCTTTAAAGTCCTTGATTGGTTTGCTATCATATCTGGAGACAAAACTATGGCTCAAAAACCCCATTTTTGACAAAAAAAAACGTTGCATAAAAGGTATAATTTGCCATTTCAGGGCAAACTTTGTCCAGCCATAACTCGGCAGCAGATTGAGCTACAGAGCTATTCAAACCCTCTAAAGCAGCGTTTCTTAACCTTTTTCTACCTCAGCACCCTTTTGGTCCCGCCTAAGCAGTCCAGCACCCCCTACCATTGGTTTAACACCTGGTTACTATAAGGATAAAGTAAAGACAAACGTATTCCTCTTACCTTTTACCGCCACATGCTCCACACTCGTAGCACCGGCGGGCTGTTTAACCTTTCCCGGCTGCGTGCTAAAACCAAGACCAAGCGTGTACTGATTCGTGAATTGCTGTACGCCGATGACGCTGCCCTAGTTGCTCACTCTGAGGTGCACTTGCAAAACCTGTGTGAACGTTTCGCTAAAGCTTGCAGTGACTTCAGTATGACCATCAACTTGAAGAAAACAGTCGTAATGTCACTCGGAACATCCAGTCCACCACGCATTCTCATCTACGGTTCACCGCTTAATGTTGTTGACAAGTTCTCTTATCTGGGATCTATTGTCAACTCTTCGAACAATTTGGACGATGAAATCAACCAACGAATTGGAAAGGCTTCGACTGACTTCGGGCGACTTAGTTCTCTGGTTTGGAAAAATCACCACCTCACAATCAAACTAAAGATCAAGGTCTACACCGCTTGCATCCTGAGTGTTCTATTATACAGCAGCGAGACGTGGTGCACATACCGCCCCCAAGAAAACCGGCTCAATGCATTTCATTTCAGATGCCTTCGCTCCATTCTTGGTGTCTCGTGGAGGGATCATGTCCCCAACTCCACCATCTTGCATCTCACCGGTTCATATGACCTCACTACTGTCATAAGGCAG
>Ga0210059_1004995_pt1 | contig 21341 bp, 11 predicted proteins | sample Ectturendosymbi2_FD_188042 | JGI IMG/M metagenome (GOLD analysis project Ga0210059, IMG submission 188042) | Ecteinascidia turbinata endosymbiont from Florida, USA - Sample 2 (SPAdes) (version 2) | ecosystem: Host-associated > Tunicates > Ascidians > Unclassified | place: Key West, Florida...
CACCATATGTAATACGCAGGGCCGGATTAACCATTGGGCAAATCGGGCAAATGCCCGGGGCCTCGCGCTTTTGGGGGCCTCGCGCTTGAATATCAAAACACTCCTTTACTGTTTTTTCATGTTTTTAGGCTGTTCAGCACGAGTCAAAAAATTGTAGAGCTGTTTGATTACTACTTTTAGTATATACTGTAGATTAAGGAAACTGATAACTTTGGCATTTATCGTCTTTGAGTGGCTTAAAAGGATTGAACCAAACAGCATCACGCTTTATGACCCAAAAATTAGATCGAAATCAGTGCATCCATGGGCGTCCGCAAAAAATTTTCCAGGTGGGGGCAACGTAAAAATTTTGCTTATCCTTTTCAGGTTGCTGGCGATGCAATGCAAATGCACGTTCACAAAACACTTTACCCTTTTACACCATTAGTCTGTGCTGGTCGAACGTCAATTCTCAATCTTTTGTCTGAAATGTTTTCTGCATCTCGGCTATCAGAAATGCTTTTTCTTTTCATAAACTGCCTAATATCCATATTTCGAGCACTTTCTACAAATTAATTCAACGGCCGTAAAAACATGACCCGTGAAAAAAACAAGAAAGTTAGACACTTTCGCAAAACTATTTCCAGCAGTGAGAAGTAGAACTAGAACATGACAAGACTATCGGACAACTTACTGAAGTTAGAACAACATGCAGGTTTAACAAACTGAGCAGATTATTTACGAAACCTCGCCACAGCAAATATAGCTTTGCACTTAGTGCTCACTAAGATGTCAGAACTAAACTTTAATGATAAAGAGGTATTCCCACAAGTCTGCACAGACGTATCCTAACAATCCATGTATTTTTATACTGTGTGAAAACAAGCCTGCAAAAGAGTCGATTGATTAAGCCAGTGGTTCCCAACCTTTTTGGACTTGCGACACCCTACAGAGCGAAATATAAAGTACGCAGCACCCAGTGGCCCACCCATAGCTATTTGTTTTAGGGTTTGATGACAGTTTGAAAATGCATTTTTTAATAATATATTGAAAAACGTATTATGTCGCGGCACCCCTGGGTATCGCAAATGGCACCCTAGGGGACCGCGGCGCCCCGCTTGGGAACCACTGGGTTAAGCTATTCGCTCCCGCACGTTGATCACAGTCTCGTACTATAAAGATGGATTTTTCAAACTTGTGGAAGCACTGCTGCAGATTTACTCATGCTTCTTTTCACAAAGTATAAAACTATACGTGGCTGCCGCTATCAGCAGTGTCACTGTCTCGCTGCATGACCTACCAAGATGTCTGTGTCCAGTAGTCACATACAGGGCTCCCATTCAGTGATTTCAAATAAACCCAGGTTGCACACCAAAAAAAACGTACGCGTACGATAAAAACCCAGAAAGTTTGTGTTACGAACAAAAACATATGAGTGTGCTTATTTGAATCGAAACGATAATCGAATACTGATTTAATTATAGTTCCTCTTCCAAATTTTCTTCTGCAGCGCAAACATTAACATTTGCAGAAGAACCTGTGCAATTTGCATCCCGCTTCAACGCCATTTTGGACAAGCAAAAAGCAAATCTTGATCACAGCGACGGAAAATGTAGAGATTGCGAATGTATTTGTGTATTGCGGAAAACGAGCTACACTCTTCTTTTCCAAATACTGAAATTCCCTTCTCATAAATTTGTGCCTCATGGTTTCCAACTGTATTAGAGAGCTGTCTTTTTCTATGTTGCATAGAATTATCTTCGAAGTTCAATTGGGCAAAAACTAAGCATGTTGTCTCTGACGAGCATGGAGCATGACATTCTTGGAGATAGCGACCTGGGGACAATCATCAACGATTTCGCGTGCAAAAAAATGCGGCGTCATGAAACTTTTCGTAGCTGACTTTTTTTCAAAAAGCACATAGTGACAGAGTGACGGAGACCAGGGTCACTTCAATAAGTTCGTTACTAAGTATTCTTTGCAATGTGACGCCTTTGCAATTACCGTATAATGCATTGACGTAACAATTAGTTGCGAAGTGTTTGTCGTGATCGTGAGGGTATCAGTCTCAGGTCAAAGCGCTGTTGTCCACTTGATCACGGAACAGTTAAGAGGTGTAACTATTGCAAAGCTGTCATCGCAAAACTTCAGTCAAGTAGTACGGTTCAAGTTGCTTTGCGTGATATTTCGTTGAGAACATTTTTTCTAAACCGTGTACGTTTTGATCTGCGGGAGAGTGTAGACATATCTTTCCTCAATACATATGTGAATGGACGATTTGTGCAGTGAAGATGGTCAGAGAGTCTATGACAAAAAAGATTATTGTGTAGGGTCACGGTAGCAAAAAGTTCGTTTTTTTGTGATACAACTTTCTGTTTGAACAAACTAACCACATATGAACCGCCGTAAATGGTCAACCCCAATTGCCTCTGAAGCGTAGGCTGTCAAATCGTATCAGTTCTGACGTTATTGACCGGTGCTTCTGCAAAGTTTAAACGAGAGCATGTGAAAAGGAGTTGCGCTCAGCGTGTAGGGGCCTCGCGGTCACGACTTTGCCCGGGGCCTCGCTTTCATTTAATCCGGCCCTGGTAATACGTAATAAGACCACGTAAGGAAAACAATTAAGGTTTTCTAGAAAGGCGAGGAAAGTACACATGCCTGTATCTCGCATAAATAATCGTACAAACGATTGTGAAAAGTAATAACCACGATTTTTAGGAAGTTCGGTGGTACATGACCCTCAGCTATAAAGAGCTGCTGACCACAACAGCGCACCGCGATAGGGCTTTAGAACTCAAGCAAAGGTGTATTCGCGCCGGGATGGAGTGAATTAACACCTTAAGTTTTATGCTCGTCTCCCATTCACCCAAACACAAACACTGAAGCTTCCGTTGATACCGTCAGTATCTTTTGTTTATACTTCCGCACTGCTTCTCTAAATATACCAGCTAACAAAAGACGTTTTCAGACTAGACCTGAGTAAAAAGAAAACTAGTATTTCATTTGCTTTGTATCATGCCCGCTGTTTTATGTTGCTTTTTGCGTATAATCTATCCAACACTTTGAGACTTTGGCAAGATGGCACAAGACACGCAAGATCATCTTTTTCAGAGAAGCCGACAAAAATTACAAAAACGCGATGATTAACTCCATGATTCACCGACGGGTTTCCGACGACCTCGGAAAGTTCTGGAAGGCACTCGACAGCGCCATACTGCAAATCCACGAGGCGAAGATGAAAGAAATTAACAGGATCATCAAAGAGCTATGGTGCAGAACCTACCGTGGAAAAGGTGAATGTCATCACAATACTGAACAAGTCTTGCAAACAACTTTGCAATAAGCGCCCAGAACAAAAGCTGAAATACAGATGAAAAAATTTTTCGTGGAAACTGTTTAACTGACGCCAGACTTAAATGAGTTGCAAAAACAGTCCGAAATTGATTTGACAAGAACAAAGCTTTGGTTGACGACATGTTGGACGTTTAAAAAACAAACTGATTTTACTGTCAGCAAATATTCGATGACTGAATCGCAAGACATTAAACCACTGCTCATAACAGCAGTGATATATTTCTCAAAAAGGGTCAGAATCTTTCTTTGTTATAGTTTTTTTCCTTACTAAATATCGAGTAATCTCATTTTGTTAAAGGTCCCGTTTCTTCGAACATGATTGTGCTTAACGTTCGGCGCTAATCTTTTCTGAACGGTCGAATTGTGCAGTCAAGATGAAACTTTAAAATATAGCAAACTCGACGTCCGCCTCCATGATCCTCGAGAGTCAGTACTGTTGACAAACCGTACTCGACGTGCTAGCAAAATGTAAATGAAGTGTGCAGGTCTTTGATTGGCGGCGCAGCTATCAATTCCGTAATCTCGAAGAGAAGCGCGCTCTGGTTCAGATATAAACTGCCAGACACGAACCTGTCATTACTTTGCTTAAGCTTGCCATATGCTTGTATTTTGTGACTCCCTTAGATTTAAGTAAGCACTCTCAACAAGTGGGTAAGCAAGGAATCGATGAGCAAATGTTTTAATAGGAAATCGATTTCACGTAATACCACACACATCCCCGGATTTGCAATATGACGTCTTCGGAAATGAAATAAAATATTTGAATAAGCTTTGAGGACTGAGGATGCGTAGTACAGTATTACGTGAAATCGATTTCCTATTAAAAAATTTGCTTATCGATTCCTTGCTTACTCCCATTGTGGAGAGTAGTTACTTGAACATCCTGTAGACACGTGCAAGTTTAAATCATCGCAGAAAGATGAAGGCAGAGCCCAGTCGGCTGATTCCTAGAAAGCTTACAGAAAACCTAGAACTTTTAAATGTCTTAGATTTAGTTTCATACTTGCATTGGTTACACACTACCTCTCCAAAAGACCAGAAGTATTAAATTTTTAACCGTACGTCCAGCACCGATAATTGTGAAAGCGTTAAGTTAACAATGTATTTTGATATTCATAGGTTATTCAACTTATCACAACCAGCTACATTGCGTTGCACTTGCAATCTTGATTATGTAGATATATATCAAAATGTTGTCAATCAAAAATTAAGTTACGTGTGGACCCCTTTTTGATTAAAAAATCGCGTGATGCTCTAAGAATCTCAGTTCATACAAATTTGAAAAACTGAGACGTTTTTGCCTGTGAGGACTTGAAAAAAGAACATTTCTTCTGCTTAATTTCGTTCTCAATCCCATACTATCTGTAGTCGTGATCGAACATGAGGTGAACCATAACGTGTCGTTACAATGATCAATACACCAACTTTTTCGATGCGTTTTCGCTCACTGTTGTTTCGACACACGCTTTGCTTACTTCGTCTGCAGCACATTGTTTCTTGATTTATCAACATCGTGAACCTTCCACAACATCCACTGTCTTTTGTAGATATAGACTGCATTGAGATTTGTAGCGAAGAGGACCCTTCCAACAAAAGCAGTCGTCGAGTTTTTTCGTACAAAGTGATGATGCACGTTGGCGGAGCTGCCATGGATATGAGGGAAGGTGCAGTGCTGGACAGAAGGTTGGTCATTTTCAATAGCATACGGCAATGAACTGAGGTGTCTATTTTACAAATAAACAATGTGAGCAAATCCACTTCAACAAACAAAATGAAGCAGATATGTTTTGAAATCTAATGCACAGAAATGAGGATTGCCCAAGGCAATACAAGGCGGAAGTTCAACTGTGGCTATTACATGTTATTGCAAGTGCTGCTGATTTTGGAAAAAGTGGTGGAATATTAAAAAAAATCAATGTTGTTTAGTACCATGGTGTAGCTTAAATACTTGACTTGTAGTGTAGCTTAAATAATTGACTTGTGCTACTTATTGCTGCTTGGGGAAAATTTTTCCTGACGGCTGTGGTCATGTGAACGCTTGACTTCATGTTCACGTAGACATGGGCCTGAAATACTTTTGCTTAAGTCTTACTTTTGTATGTAACTTATTATTTTTTAAGGCAATGAGCTAGCGAAGCTGGGAAGAGTTTAATAAAAAGCATAAAATGACACGCACATTTGACCACTATTTGAAATGAGATAGTTTAGCTAACTTCTGAAGGACAAGCTTCGTCGCTGATAAGTTGGCTTTGAAGGAAACAGGAGAAATGATCACACGAAAGCCCTGAAGGGGAAACTGCAGCAAGTTTTACTCTGTCTTTTTTACTAAAAATTAGTTATACCTATTCAAACAGCAATGAGGGAGTTTGCAGATAAGTTTCAGACTACTGTATTTTTTGTTTGAAAGCAACAAGAAGTCGGAGGATACACTTTGTTTTGTATAGTTCAATATGATTTCGATTCAGTTTACAACTTTAAGCACATTCGTAAGGTTTATTACGCCTGCATGGCGAGTTTCACCAGTTTAAACTCTGAGTTAACGCCGCGTGTAATTAAAAATAAACGTGATGATTAGTACGCTTTTCACGTAGATTCGGGTTTACTGGGTTTTGTCAGCGATGCTATTTTTGCGCGTCACTTGCCACGATTTGGGTACTGAGCACAGTTTTGATTGATTGCGGCGAAAGTTTGTTTTTGCTAATCTGAAGAGAAAAAACAGAACGAGTAGGCATTTTTGGCCTTCGAAAAAGCTAAGTAAAATCATTAACTGAAAACGTTACCTACTCGCGACATAAAAAATCAAGTCAGTTCGGTGATCACCACTGGTGTAACTACGGGTTTGAGCCAGAGAGGGCAAAGCTTACCTGAAGGGGCCTCACTGGTCATCGTTGACTGGCCCACTAGCCAAAACTCAGAAAAAAAGTTAAGAAATGATAGTGAATCTCTGAATGTCGTGGATGTCCATACTAGAAAAAAAGGAAAACGCCCCGAAAAATGCAAAAAAACAACAAATTAAAGAATACTAAATATCAAAATGTCAAATAAAGGGGGCCTAGTTTTTATATTTACCTTGCCAGGGGGGGCGGCTCGCCTTCTTGCCCCACGTCAGTTACGCACTGGTGATCACAAACCTTTGTTACCTCATCAGACGGGCACTATAAGTGGCGTTTCTAGGGTATGGCAGGCATGGCACATGCCATGGGCGCCACTTTGACGGGGGGTGCAAAAATTTCTTAACAAACTTTAAAACTCTATTTACAGTTTCTTGAACCTCTATTTTGAGCCCCATGCATTCTTAAACTGCAAAGTTGCATCAGCACCGCACCCTAACCTAGCTAGAGCATTAAATCGGGCGTGTTACGCCAGCACCATCAAGTATCATTGCAAAACTGTGGTATGGTGACATAACAAGACGGTCAGAAATTGTGACAAAACGAGAACGCTCGCATGCCATATCTACCAGACCTCGTCCTTCTCACACTATAAGAAAGGTAAGTCACTGCAACATTTCAGGCAAGAAGATATTAGTCACAATCTGGCTGAGACGAGTTTAAGTCCGTGGCTGTGAGAACTGACTGTTAAACATATAACTGCTGTTGAGGTCATACAGAATTACAAATTACTTAAACTGCTGCGGCGCGCTCTGACTTTTCGAAACTTCTCCGATGGCCACTAGTGTCTGATAAATAGGCTGAATACAATGCCCCAGTCCAGAGACTAAGGTAGAGAACATTAGGCAGTCCTCGAAAAATTAGCAGTTAGTATTGTTACCGTGCCAGTTGAGCAAAAAATGTTAACTCATGAAAAAAGAAATTTGTTAGTCTTGTTTAGAGCTAGCTTTTTCTGTCCAAATCTGGCTTTCTGTTCGATGTCCAAGGCCTTGTGAAACGGTCCTGACTGTGAAAAACTGAAACCTACGTGTGACAATTTAGGAGCTGTGCACAGTTCAGATATAGATGGCAAGCAATGATACGAGAAGATTCTAGATGGCAAAATGTTTTAAAACTATTGCGTCCTGAAGTCCTCCTGGTATTCTTCGTATCTACTACAAGTTGCGAACGATCTTTCAGCAGGGTTGGATCCAGGGGGGGGGGGGCGGTTGGGGTGATCGTCCTCCCCTAAAACCTACGAAAGTAACTTTATTCACTATGGTTTTGTACAATTCGAAAAACCGCATTCGCGATATGCCATTTTGCCGTCTATTGCTTTGTCACAGAAATTTTTAAGTATACCTCGTCTCTTTTGCAGTAGTGAACCCATCATAGGGACTTGACAAACAAATAGTACTGAAATCGCCCCCTAAACTTACTTGCTGGATCCGCCCTTGTCTTTCAGGAAACAAAAACTGGTTCTTTCATACCTCCGGGCCTCATTGACTAACAATAAGTCAGGGAAGGTTGTGTGATGGCTTTGATGAGAATAGAAAGGGAGGGAAAACTGCGAAAGCTTACTTTGATGAAATCATAGACGACATTGCTTCGATAAAGGCACAGAAGTGTTGTATTAATTAGCATTTTTGTGTAATTTAACCGGAAAAGGCTGGATAGATATGTGTTTCGATGGCATTGTGTTTTTTAACGCAAGTGACACATGACTTGTACAAAATAATTTATTGTGCAATTCAAATTAAGTATTCCATTTTAAAAGAAATTGTCGTTTGCAGTTGCAATATGTTGTGTGATTTTTTTTGTAAGATATACAATTTTGTCAGGCAACATTGTGCAGACCTACAAACTACGATAACCTTATTATTTGAATGTTTTGATATTCATCATAATAAAAGTATATGAGTATAGAAGTATGCTGCAGTCGTTATGGATAATTTATATTTTATTTGCTGAAAAGTTAAGTTTGCTGAAAAGCAAAAATAAACACAAATATTTTCCGTTTAAAAAAAATATTTTCTTCATGGTTTATCTTTCGTAAAAATTGTGCCTACATCTAATATCCAAATTATTAGGAAGGGCGCACCATTTAACTTTTTCCATGGGCGCCACTTTGCATAGATAAGCCATGGGTGCTAATTTGACGATTCGAAGAGTCCCTTTATATTTCTAAACCAATTTTTAGCGATCCGATGTTATAAACACTGCTTTTACTGCTTGACACTCTTCTGTAAATAGTCAAAAGAACTGTTAAGCAAACGCTTCTTCAGTCACTAAACAATCCGATTTATTCCAGCTGATTGCCTAGTTACTTTCAGTGCAATGGAATAATTTTTACGAACCAGCGCAAGGGTCCTTGTTGGTTTTGCGAAAGTCTATAAAAGGTCGTGTTAATCTGTGAAGGTGTGAGAACCTATATAGGGTTATGGGTTGGTTGCACTGCCGAACGTAGTCCGTCGATTACAATTCACTAATGTATCCACTATAAGGGTAGCGAACGACATTTCCAGGCTAAGGCGTTTATAAATTAAGCTGTTTTTTCATTTTAAGATCAAAAACAAAGTTTTTAGTTACTTTGCGCTTACTTTTACCAGACGTTTTACCAGATGTCTTGTTAAATTTTTTCATACCACCATGCGAATTGCTATCGAAATAAACAATACACTTAAAAATGGCGAGATACTATCGTCAACAGGAGGAGATTTGATTGAGCATGATCTCATATAAATTATATGACTTTTTAAAAGTATTGCTGCGCTGAAGGATAAAATACTAAGCGACAGTTATCACTTCCACAAGATATGGTCCTGACCTCCTTTATTTATGATATAGTTCTCTTTATTTATGCTAGTTTTACAAAGGCTTTTAAAGGGTGGAAATTTTACTATCTCATGATGATTTGAATATGTGACAATCAAAAACATGAAATCCCAGCAAACATGGTAGGGTCCAAGACAAAGTTTAGCCGGAGGGAGCAAAAATTTTGAACATAGATGATACCCCTGTTAGAATCTGAGAAAGATATGCATAGGTAATTGCTCATTTAGAGGAAAGACATGTACTGAAGGGTCAAAAGTGAGAATTATTATCCACCATGTAAAGACAGTTGAGACAATTCCATTTGCGACCATTCATTTGATAACACTTCGTTTGAGACTACCAGTCATTAGAGACCTGTTCGTTTGCGACTTGTTCATTTGAAACCACGTTCATTTGATAAGACATTCATTTAAGACTACATTTATTTGATACCTGTTCATTTGAGACCCCATTCATATGACACCCGCTTATTTGAGACCTGTTCGTTTGAGATTGTTCATTGAAAACCACGTTCACTTGAGACCTGTTCATTTGAAACCCGAGATATGGTAAGCTTTTTGGCCTCTGGTCGTTTTAAAGCACGAATGCATTTACATATACAATGCAGCGTGAGTCACTGTGGATTCGGAAAGGAGTCACCCTGGGAAACTTCTAGCCTCCCTAAAAAATGATAGATCGTAAAAATGCGATTCACAGAAAACCAAAACAGCTGCACTTGAACATGGTCTGAAACCAACAGGTCTCAAACTCGCTGGTCTCAAATGAATGTGGTCTGAAACGAGTGTGTTCTCAAACTAATAGGTCTCAAATAAATGTGTGCTCAAATGAGTGTGGTCTCAAATGAACAAGTCTCAAACGATCTGCAGAGGCACTTTGGTGTACACTGTACACGAAAAAATTGACAAATTTTTGAAGTTAATGGCTCAACTTTGATTGGAGTAGGTTATTCCCGTTTGTGGCCCGCAGAATTTTCCTCCAGCTTTCTATGTCCCTGCATGTTCGCAATCTAGATCTACCTTGATTTACGCAATCGTTTTCAACGTCTCAATCATGCAAAACCGATAAGAACGTCATACATGAGACAGTCGTTTTTACTAAAGTCCTTATATAATCGGTAAATAAGCTTATATCCTATAAGTTAAGGAGACACTATTGAAATTTATCTGCAAACACAAAACGTTCTATAGAACTCACTGAAGAAAGCGGCACGTTCGTATCAATATGTACCTAGAATCTTGAAGTAATTTACATTTTTAAGGTTTTGTGGTATATGCCAAAAATCCGCAAGTTTGTTAATGAAACGTGTGAAGTAAAATCGTCCTCAACGCGTACATCGACAGTGAGCTTACCTTTCCTTTCATAGGTTCTTGCGTCATTGGTGATTCGTTTAGCGCTTGCTGAAACCTTCTGCCTCAATTGCGGTTTTCTAGCCCTGGACGAACCCACGACCAACTTGGACAGAGAAAACATTGAAAGCTTAGGAGAAGCACTTGTCAAGTAAGTAGCCACAAAAGTTTAGCGTTCATAATAGCAGGGTGAAAAAGGTCATCTCTGCTGGACTTTTTGAACATGGCAATTTTAATAATTTAGATTGTACGAATTTGTGCACTTTCGACAAGCGTATTTTTTAGTGAGCTGAGACAGAATTTCCGTCAAAAAAGTCTAAAGATGCTTTTCCATCAAATTCATACAGTGCGGTTCATAGGCGTACCCAGGGGGGCAAGAGAGGCATGCTACCCACGTTCTAGCATATCTTGGTAGTTTATCAAACAAAATACAGTTGCGCACTTAAAGTCAAAGTTATTGCCCCAAATTTTGGGCTGGCTACACTGGTGGTGTGGTTTTCCATACTTGTTAAAATCCTCGATATTATTTAAAATCTTGGTATTGGGCAGATTCAAACTGGTTTCAAAAAATTCGTCCTGACCTCGTGGGTTCAACAAGTATTCCGAATCCTAGTCCTCCAGACAGTCTAACCGCTGGCCTGAACGTCCGGAAATTGAACTTTGAGTTCAAATGCACATAAAAGGTTTTAGAAGCTCATTTCGAACCACAACAAAACGAATCAAAACAAATAAGTCACGCAATGTCGTAGAGGCATCGCTTGTTCTATGATAATGTTTCAAGTCAGTCACTCGAGCATTTACCATCGCTCAAAAAAAGTATAAGTGGCAAGTAACCATTGTTTTCGTGACTGTTCATTTTGCGATAGATTGCGTTCGAGATTTGCAGGAAATTGTGACTTTTCAGCAAGGAAGCAAACTTAGCGCTGATTAACAACTGTGAACTGATCATAAATAATCACGTTGTTGCATTCCACACACTTTCTTGTTAAAGGTGGCATGACCGAAGCCTAATGGCACAGAAACTATTTCAAAGACGACGAACATGCGCAGAGAAAGTCGTTTTCAGTGCCTGGTCATGTGGTCCAGCGTTTTTGCCGTCTGCATGGGCGCCGGGAGGATTTTTTCCAGGGACCAAATAGTGGATTTTCCATGGGTAGCCAAAAAGATTTTCGTAGGGGGGGCAAAAGTGGCAAAATTTCATTTTAGCCACTCGCAACTAAGAAACCAACCTTTATGCTAAAAATCTGATAGGAAAATGTCAAATTTCAAAATCCAAGGGGGAAAGGCCCCTCCCGGTCGCCCTTGCGACACCCATGGCCTTCTGGTGCTTGGGATGTTATCGCAAGGCACACAAAGCGAAAGAAAGCAAGTAGTTGCGTCGAAGCCTGACTTCTACAGTTTTCTGATAAAAATAATTTAAATGAAATGAGCTGAAGTGTCCTTTCGAATCTTTACATTCTGAGTACAGTCAATATTTCCCGTCATTTTTCTCGTTTGAAATATATTTTGAATCATAAACAATATTTCCCATCTTTTTTTCTCAAGTTCTCGGTTCTGTACGAATCTTAAAATGCAGTCTTGCCGCACATAGTGCAGCTTTCTTAACATTTTCATTTGCCTGTGACATGGCATTTCAAGCCCAACAAAAGAGCAACATTCGCGAAGTTCAAATCACCATTTTTCTTAACAAAACAAAAAAGGTTTAGCGTATTGTTTTCCGCTGTAGAATTATTAGAAGTAAGGCTGAGTGACTAAAAATCTAATGTTTAATGGGTATCGAGCTTCGATACAAACAAACAATTTTCCTCGCAGCATCATTTCATCGCGTTCTCAGCAGCGCAACTTCCAGCTGATGGTGATCACTCACGACGAAGACTTCGTCGAACAGCTTGGCCGCTCTAACTGCGCTGACTACTTCTATCGCGTTTCGAAAAATGAGAAGGGAAAGTCGTGCCTTGATCGTTGCAGAATTCAGGACTTGCGAAGCTAAGGAATGTCCATAAAAAGCAACAGACAATCTCAACTGCTGTAATGTATGCTTGGCTTCAATTTGTCTCGCTTTGCTGTGAACATCTCTCAGACTGATTTTGCCGGCATGCTCAACAGCAAGTGCTGCCATGTCTAACACTATAGTTTCGGCGCTACGAAGGAGCAAACAAGGTGCACAGTATTATCCCCCACTTCGTGCGCTTTCCCCACTTTTGCACTTTCTGAACACCGAACTTACAGCGGCTGAGCAAAGGAGTGGAGCTGCTTGTTCGTCGACAGATTATAATGAGAGTCACTCGTGAGCTTTCTGCAGCGTACGGGCATTGTGTTTTCTGGTGGTATGGCTTTGTGCAAAAAGCTACACTCTCTTGCACATCAAGACACTTGGAGTCAGCCTAATTGCTCCGTGCATTCTCCAGTGAATCGTGTCTTGTAGATACTATACTTTATGTATCAAGCGGCAGTGCACCGCCGATCTGAGGGCCATTGCTTCCAAACAGATTGTCTTATATAAGGTCTTATCAACGTCAACGTGGTCTCTTTTATTCTCTCGCAACTTATGTTGCACGAGCTCTGGTCCAAATAATCCCAATGCAATTAATTTTCCGGCAATAGCCGCATGTAGTTAGTCTAAGCTTGGTATGATTAATCTGAGGTATCTTTCAGTTGCTGCAGAATTTTGTATGAGTTGTAATCATGCCAGTACCATGCTGAGTTCTGATGAGTATTTGCAAAGAAAATCAAATTCGGCAGCTGTCAACTGAATGCACGTGCTTCATACTTCTCCGTTGAGTAATATAAAAGCCACTTTTCAATCGCTTGGTCAATGGTAGTTCACGCTTGTATTGTACATACTGCGTTCGATCAACACAAATTTGCGTGAAGTGCGTGGAAAGTTAGTCTATTTTGTCAATGGTGAACATCCGGTTGTGAAAGCATGCATCTACACAATGAGAACAACAGCTTTTAAGCAATCTGCTTTTGAGCGAGATTTAACAAAAAAGCCACAAAATATTATGTTACCGCTAGAAAACGACAGCTTTTTCAAAGATTCAAACAAAATGTCACTTGAATTTTTGTGGGATTGTTTACGGTTTTGTGGAGAAACATTTTCATCACAACATGCATAAATTTCTCAACTGCCTGTTGACTGTTTACCGATTGCAGAGTTGTATTTCCAGCAAAATCGTCCAATGAATAGCTAAATGACAACCACGTTTCCAGGCGAGGCTTGTGGAGTTAGACGTACATGCAAAGGAAAATTTCTCACAAGACACGCGGCAAATCGAGACTCTTGCTAACGAACAAAGGATTGCGCTTGTGATTACCTTAGCTGAGCACAGTTCACACACACACAGAAAATGACAGAAGGGCAACATTATGACAAAATAATAGCATTGTTACTACTATTCGGTAATAGAGACCCACCAGGCTTTTACTCCGTGTCAAGCGAAATTTCTGACCTCTGCGAAATTCCTAACCTGTTGCTGTTTTTCAGCTATTTTGCTTCTCAGAATAAAGAAATAACATCTGGTAATTCATTTTTTGATGTGTGTTGTGTAAATTAAAACATTTTGGTTAGATGTCGGGTACCCACAAGCTATAGCACGGGAATAAGTTTCACCATTGAAAATTTTCGGACTTAGTCCTTGACCTCAGTTTTTTTCTTTTCTCACCGTAACCCATACCCTAACCCGACACACTTACCTAAACACGAATTCCTCAGCGCTAATACTCAGTTTTATCAACGTATTTGGTATGTAGAATATTACTCTGTACATGCGTACATGGTGTGAAGTCAGAAATTTCGCAAGCCAGAAATTTCGCTTGACACCGGATCGTAAATTCCCCAGTGCAACGAGATGCAAAGCATTGTTTATACCAGGGGTTTCCAAACTGCGGACGGCGAGCCACATCCGGTCCAAGAAGTCATTTCATCCGGCCTGCGAAGACATTTTGCCAATATTTATGAAAAACGTGTTGATTTGGTAGAATGTAACATATCCCGAGACATTCACATTACGTAAGATGTCCGGCCCTCGGATTGTTGTGTAATAGTTTGTATGGCCCTCGGGCGAACAAGCTTGGAGATCCCTGGTTTGGACTTCAAAGAGTGTGTTTTAATTTCTGTTTCTATGAGCGCCAAAAGCGAGCGCATGGATATCAAACGAGGCGCTGAATCCGCCACTACTGGTTGATTAAGGATGAGGCAAATGAGGCACTTGCCTCAGGTCCCCTGTTTTGAAATGCCGTGGAGTCCCCTTTCTTACAATGTCACGTAAGTGTTATGATTAGGAGGTTTTCTTCCTATTTTACGTCATGGCATAATTTCAAAATCACTCAGATTTCAACTTTTCATCACTAATTATTATTACTTTCTGCAAAATGCAACTCTACAATAGCTTTGCAAACACTTTCGCTACCAAGATACGTCGTCCTATGTACTTCAAGTAAAGTATAGTTTTACGGTGCCATGATATACCTTTCCACGTAGTAAGTACGTAGATTGACGTGTCAATTTTCGACATGACTACTTCAGTCTGGAGCAGTGTTTCTTAACCTTCTTCTACCACGCCTCTCTTAAGTAGTTCTCTTTTGTTTCAATCCCCCTGACATTAAATAAGTTGTAAAAAAAATTTATTTATTGGTAAAGTTACTGATCAAACTTTCCATGTTGCAGAGCGCATAACAGCTCGCGCCCCCCCCCCTAGAAGTTTATTGACGCCCCACTGGGAGGCGTTCCCCCGCGTTAAGAACCACTGGTCTAGAGCTTTTGCAAGCAAAAAATATTTTGAAACTTGGAAAGGAATGGTTATGTTGACCAGCAGATTTGGTAAAAAGCCTGTTTGTCGCAGGAAGATTTAGGCAGGGATTTCTATGCAGCAGTTATCCATAATGTTTTCAAGCCGCAATGCTCCTATCTCCAAATTAGCCTAAATATGAATACCTGTTACATGTCAGGTAACCATTGTTCAAAGTGGGTCCTCCCTTAAATCGAAAAATACAAAACGTATGCAGATTTCGATAGCACTGGTCGATAGATCGCGTAAAAAAACGCTTTTGAAAGAAACAGTATTATGACGTGAAGTTGTGAACTACAAATACATTTAAAATTAGGTCGAAAAAGTTGGGCCCAAGTTGGGCATGTTTATCTCATTTACGGTTTCCCAGTATAGGAAATTATTTGTTTCGCGATCGCGTTACAATGAGGTTTCTCTGTACACTACATCTATTATTCTGAAATGAAATAATCATCCCCTAAATCTGGTGCATTGAGATAAATTTGAAGAAACCCTGCTTTATAAGTTTTTTGCTGAGCCAGTCAATGCACAGTTTTGTTCACGGATAACGCATACATTAAGCTACCTAAAAAACAACATATTGTGCAACATATACATAAAAGCAACATATTCTACAACACACGCATAAAACAACACGTCCTGCAACATATACATACAGTATGGAAAGGCAACGTGTTGTGACATATGGTTGGCGTACGCAAAAAAGGTGGCAGGCGAGCAAATAAACAAGGAGGTTATGGTCATTTTTCCCTTCAAATCTACTCCACTCTGATGCAGTGACTGCGTAAGAGGAACGGAAAAACAATAGGTTAATATTAGGTCTGCTACGCATACGAGTAGTTTGAAATCATAAAATATGTGATATATTTCTATCATGCAAATGAACGTAAGTATAATATTCACTGTTTTGTTTCAAGTAGCTCGAGTGCCTACTTCTGTTAAAGTGCCCCCTCGAAACATTTGTCTCGGGTCCCTACATTCCTATAGATGTCTGCCACTGCAGCAAAGGGAATAACATTGGTTTTGCATCTCTGTGAAGAATCAGGAGTGGAATCAGTACACTACCGCACATTTGATGTACAAAGCAAAATCATCTTACTACAGTTTGGCCCACACATATTTTGCCCCTGAATTTTTTCTGGCGCTGACACTGTGTAGTGGTGATTGTTATCGTTTGTAGCTCAGTCACGGACTCATAGCAGCTTGCTCTCGGTTGTGCCTCAAAACTTTCGAATTATTCCATAAATTTACACCTACCAAAGATCTTCGCGCTTACGCTGCTCAGCCAACGACGAGCGTATAGTCCAAGAAACGCCTGCGTATCTGTGTAAAGTTGACTGCAGTAAGAACGGAATAAAATTTGAAACATAGACTCAAAATTGGTAAATCCTGGTTTATAATAAGTGGACTTCCCAAAAACAGAAGAACCGGGAGAAAATTTTTCAGTGGTGAGATTTAGCTGAGGTCAAGTCTCATGCAGTTGCGATTAAAGCTTTCAAAAACTGGATGCAAGTTTGAGTCTGTATATGCCGAAATTAAAGGAGGGCAAAAGTCAAACCGAGCTATGCGCTAGAGCCTGGTTCATGAAACATTTGCATAGCATATAAATATATAGGACTTCTTTTTCAATCTGTACAAAAATCTGCCTCAGTGTTCACGAGAGTTTAAAAATGCATACGAGGTTTTGAAAATTGTTTCACAGAAGTTTCTACTGATTGCAGCATATTGTGCTGAATTCAGAGACGCTGTTGTTAATATCATTTTATATATTAGTGCGTTGAGAACATGATGACAAGCTAATTAAGGATGCAAAAACATTCCAATGTACAACCACCACCACTGATACGCACGTTGATCTAACGGCTCCAACCACTTAAGTCAGGGGGCTCATACTCAAATTGCTCCGAGGGCCAACTGAGGACTTATGGGCCGCATTATGACGCTGACGCAACAATGGCAGTACCAGAACCTTACTAGAAATAGCTTTTACATCTTATTTCCTGCGAAAGGTAACGTGAGTTATAGGCAAATCATTTCTAGCAGTCTATATGTTCGTTAAGGATCTTCTTCACTCGCTAGTCGAGTATTTTCAACACCGATGAATTAACCAAATAACGTAAATGTTAATTAATTGAAAATTTCCAAAAAGCATCATGGGCCACATGCAGCCCACGGGCCGCGTGTTTAAGACCCCTGATTTAAGCCTACACGAAATTATAAACAGCCACTTCACCACCTTTCCAACAATAACGTAAATCTTTCAGTAGTTTGCGACGGCAGCGATATTCATGATCCAGATAAGAACAAAAGGCGTAGCACGTGACAGGAAACGTGATGAAAATTACTATAAGACAAAAAAGCACTTGCAAAATCTACAATCACCTACAAGTCTGGCCGTCAAAAATCAGAGAACAATGACCGCCTGACGCTATGTTTTCCAATAATTGGCTCAGCACGTCAGTCCGGGGTTTCCGCTTCAAATAAAAAAATGTAGTTGCACTACGTTTTGGATCCACTCACTGAATCGTAATAATACTTACAAGCAACAAAAAATGAACCTGCGTATGAACCAGAAACATGCTTGTAAATCACGCCGAGTGATGAGAGAGCTCGAAACTCTAATTTGAAATCAGTACGGCTTATTCAGATAGTTTTATCCTATCGGTTGTGCAGGTTTTTGACGAAACCGTATGGACCCTCAGCTGTTGTTTTATGCCGGTTTCATTGAAATCAAAGCAGTGTTACTTGTCTTTATAATATATAAAATTTACGAGAAATGTTTTTGTTCTTGAAAATTTCTCCCGCAGAAAGAACTCGTAACTGATAAGGTGACCTCGATTGGCAGCAGCTTGCGCAGACATCAAACGCTATCTTGTAAAGATTTGCAAACAAAGGAACAATTCAAAGTTGCAGGTCTTTCTCAGTCGTTTGAACAAAAGTAAAAAATATCGTGCATGGAGCATCTTTGCCCCCCCCCATGCTTGTCTGAGCCAATCAAAATAACTTTGTTCACGTGTAACGCATACATTAAGTTGCATCAAAAGCAGCATATTGTACAACATATACATAAAATACCATGTTCTCACATATGGTTGGCGAACGCGAAAAAAGGTGGCAGACGAGCAAATAAGCAAAGTCATGGCCAATTTTCCCTTAAAATCAACGGCAGTCTGATGCAGTGAATGTGCAAGAGGAAAGAAAATCAATTTTCATTCATTCCTTAACAACTCTGTAAGATATGACGATTCCACGATGTGGTTTTATGAATTTTGTTTCTTTACGTTTTTGCATGGTAGGCTGAAAATAGTTCGTCGTTGACTTTTAGACATTTGTCGCTAATGTTTGATGCAAACTCGCGTCTTTGGGTAACGAACGAACCCATCGATTTTCGTCAATGCTGGTTTCAATATAAGGAGGATGCGAGCAACACCTGAACACTTGAACACAGCAATTTTATAGTTGGCTTAAGATGCATCCCATGGTAGAAATGCAAATGACCGCGCTGTGATCTATCGCTTTATATGCATAAGCTTAACCACTTTGATCATAGTAGTTTATTGCATAAATCGCAAATATGCAGGGCAATATTTTGCATCGTTCATTTTCAATACGCTTTAGTAGCTAAAAATCTTGATATCTAGGAGTAGCAAATGCCAGTGCTTCATTCTAGTCGATTTTCTGAGATTGACGGTCATGTTCCAGTGAAAGCGCAGTGTCCTACGAGGATCAACTTGTTAGTAGAATAGCAGGTGTCGGGGCATGTAGCGAAGGGCTGGCACGATTGAGGCGGCAAATGGTATTAAAAAACACTTCAGTTACGCTCATTTTCAGTAACTTTTCGTCGTTTGGGAAAAATGTGGTATTTTTTTTAATTGTTGAAAAGTGCACCGTTTTAGGATATGATGATGCTTGATTGTGACCCGTTCAGTACAGGCCCACTCAGAAAATCCTCTGCAAGACATAGATTCTGAACTTTTTGCTGCATACACATGATAGCAATAAAGGAAACGTCCGCTCAGACAAAATTGTTGTTACCAAAAGTCAAGAATTATCAACCAATATACCATTGTCAGTTTTTGGAAATCTAGTCGGTTGCACCTCGGCAAATACTGTTTTTGCCAAAAAATGGGCATAACAGAAGCTTTGTGAATGTTTCTACAAACATCTTTACTATTTTCGCCCAAGATCAAGAGATGGGGCGTACGTCAGTGACACATGCTGTTAGCGCGAAGGTGAACTTATACCTTTGAAAAAGCCGCATCACAACTGGCCAGTGCCCTTTGTAAGCAAGTTTCTGCGAGTGATGTTGCGTTTTTAGATGTTTTTGCTGTTTTCACCACATTCAGTCTACAGCAACAAAAATGGCGCACGATAGCGCAATATAATGAGGACGTTCGAATAATCAAAACTGGATTCAAACAAAAATCGTTCTTATCCGTGGTTTGGACATTTTTCAAACTGTATTTAAATAGTTTGGCCTCGTCAAAGGTGGATTGAATGATTTAACGGCATGCAGATAGCAAACCACCAGGGACTTTTTGAACCAATATATGTTTTACGTAATATGTGTCTATTTAAGAACAAAGTACTCTAAAAACGAGTTGGCCAAAAGCTTGTAAAAATTGGAAATGCATAAACGATACGTATCATTAAATCGCGCCCCTTCTTTTGTACAAAAGATCAAAATCTTTAAAAAAATTTCTCCTATCGAACGCTTCTTGGAAAATTCAAGCACAGCCAGTGGACAGTAAGAAACCAATTATTTGAGGATGCTATTTTTAAAGCGAGCGCCTCTGACGCACTTGGCCGATTTTCAGATTACCCTTCGCTCGTACCGAAGCGCTCAGCGCCGATGAAAGCAAACGCCACCGATCTACTGAGTTTTACCCCACGTCCACTGCAGACGCCATTGCGTGTAATATGCAAACCAGAATTCAGATCGCCATTCGAGGCCCACCACTTCGCTAAACACCTTCAAAGCAAAGATAAGAGACTTTATCACTGTAAGATTTTACCAGTGAAGATGCGCGGTGTAACGTGAAATCGATTTCCTATTTTAAAAACATTTGCCGATTCAAACCCATCACCTTTGTGGAGACTGGTTGCTTTAATACAGATATGTGCAGATTTGAATCATCGCAAAAAAGCAGAGACCAGTGGGTTCGTTCCTCGAACGCTTGCAGCAAACGTAGCGCTTGTTGTGGTAAAGTGCAACCCCAACACAAAAGAAAGCAAAAATGACGAGAATTCATATCACACGTTGGCCTTCCCTACTGCACCACCAGACGAAGAACTTCCAATAAACAATAATTACAGCAGTAGTGAGTTATCATCAGAATCAGACCCTGACATGGAAGAGGTTGACTGAACTAAATAAGAAAAACTTTGATCTTTACATAAGTGAACAATGATGACGGAGACTGTATTTATGTGTGTGTATTTTATGCGTAAATATTAACAGTGTTTTTATGTGTTTCAGAAAAAGGTAACAATGCAAAAAGCAGAGCATGTGTATGAAGTATTTTTGAAACTCCGAAATATTTTTAAGTAAGAGATTCATCCCAAAGCTTTTCGTCTGACATTCTTCAAGAGATATCGTCAGAATGAAGTGGAGATACTACCGAACTGGTATATATACAGAAAAGAAGAGATCTCATTGGTTAAAGAAGTGGCCAATAAGAGAGGGTTTAGGAGATAAGAAAAGGCGAGTTGTCATTGGTTGAAGATGTACTTTGGACTTCGTCGAAACGTTGGAACAGTCAACCAATGGAAAGTTTAAGAGGTTTAGGAGATCTTCAAGTAGTAAACGAATTTTTTTGTTTGCAGAGAAGAGGATTCAGAGATTTGATGAAAGTCGCTTCCAGGGCGGAGAGATGAAATGTAGTGCGAGCTCGAGCGAGGACAGAGAATTTGTCCTTATTGTAATGTAAAGCACATTGGGCGTTGTCAATAAGATGTTGACCGATGGCGGATTCGTGAAATTGTCGGGGACTGGTGTCCTTACCAGGGCGGGGAAGGCTTTCACGGATGTGTGGAGTTGGAGGGTTGGTAATCGATTTTGGGATGTGATGTTTGATTCGCTCTTCTAAGCGCTGAGACGTGCGACCAACGTACCGACTGTCACAGTGGCACACAAATTGGTAGATTACGTTGTTTTGATGATGGGA
>Ga0210059_1004997_pt1 | contig 21338 bp, 14 predicted proteins | sample Ectturendosymbi2_FD_188042 | JGI IMG/M metagenome (GOLD analysis project Ga0210059, IMG submission 188042) | Ecteinascidia turbinata endosymbiont from Florida, USA - Sample 2 (SPAdes) (version 2) | ecosystem: Host-associated > Tunicates > Ascidians > Unclassified | place: Key West, Florida...
AGCATCCCTCGAAAGACTCGAAATACCTCACGGTTAACAGCAATCTTGTATTTTTTTTCTGGCTCCACACCACGACGGGACCAAGCAAGGTCGGAAATGTAATCACTCCACGTGGTCCTTGGACGACTTCCAGGAACACATCTTTAGGTTTTATTTCAAAAACCAAAAAAGTTTATTCCAGCTCTGCAACTTTTGCTTAGGACACAATTCGTTGCCAGGAAGAACGGTGTCAGAAGATTTCAATTTATTTCCGTACAACGAAAATTGAAACAGGCAAAAATATATGTCACTGTTTCACACATGAGTCTTACCGTAATTGTCAATTTGTACGTTTCCTTCGGTTCCAGTTTCGTTTGACAGCAATCCATATTTTTTCTGAAATGTCACCGTTCTCTTCACAAGAGAAGAAACGTTACATGTGAAACGGTGAAAAGGAAACGTCACATGTGAAACGATGAAAAAGTATTTTGAATTCACATACTTTTGCAGAAATTGCAGTAGTTTAAATGAAACGACTGATAGTTTCAAGTGTGGTGCTGTTTCGTTGCATCTACCGCTCTACGTTGTACAGAGATAAATGTAGTAACAAAACTTGTCTAGAGACTTATGTAAAGTCTTCGGCGGTTGTGATGAAGTCGTTGCAGCTTACGATTCCACAGAGATCCCTAATAGTCAAAAGTCAACCTGATTGTTTCAGGAGTACAGGTCAGTCATCCATCCAAGCAACCCGGTGTCTTGAAATTGTTAAGCCAGTGCAAGGCGAAATGAAGGTTCTCACCACCTTGTCATTTCCAATAGTGTCCTTGCTTCCCTTTGATTATATTCAGATATACAACATATTCTTCTTTACGCTTAAATGTGAAATCAGAGCAAAGTAACGCTAACGGTTCAGAATACAAAAATGACGACCAATAGCGCAAAGCTTTCAGCAGAGCGACCGGAAACCACTTTGGCCAATTTCCGTGATTCATGTTAGCATCATTTCAAATGTTAGACTGCTTGCAAGCAAGTACATTGTGTTGAATCACAAATTATTCTAAACAAATGGAGTATTACTTGAAATTACGTTGCAAGAATGCACAAAACATTAAAGCACAAAAATGTTCAGTATATATATAAGGTAGCACAAAATATCTAAGGTAACATCACGTGGTATAATTTATGAAAAAATATCCTTGATTTTATCGCGTACGTCACGGACGTGAATAAAAGTAGTTTACAGAAAACATGCTGTTTCACTAAATCCAACCCTGTTCCTGCAAACCTGGTAGGAGTGCAAAATTTAGCAGGGTACACTCTCTCGCAACAAGCAAACTGCACGGTGTCATGAACATGATAGCAGTGCACTAGACTTTGCAATTTGGCCAACCGGTGCGCCACTCTTTACACGGAAGTCCATGCAGATTTGAATTTTACACCCACGTTCACTGTGTGCCGGCATCCGTAGGAGGATTTTGTTTGCATCGATTTCCTCGTGGTTGCAGAGTGTTGAGATTTTGCCTGTTGCTGTGATTGTTTAACAGGGTTCATTGCTGCTTCGCCTAATCCGTCTTTTTCTCGCAGTCTCAGATGACAATTCATTTTTAACCATGGAGCCTGGACATCTGCTTCACCTGTCCACCGGGTGTGAATGCACGGCCTCTTAAATCGAGACACCCGTTTGCACCCGGCGCACAACAACTCACCATTTCATCAGACAACAGTAACATACGTGCGGCGCAGTGGGCGGATCACCAATGGAACGCGGAGTGGTTGGACAACCTTACGAGACTCCACACTTTCATCGCCGACACCGGCACACACACCCGGAATGACTCTTCCAAGAATAGCGGGAGTCCGTTTTAACCGCCTCCGCACCGGTGTCGGAAGCTTCTGCTCCTGCTTGCACAAATGTGGTATGGCCTCCTCTGCGGCCTGTGAGTGCGGCGCAGAAGAACAAACTGTCGACCATGTTGTCCTCCAATGTCCAACCCATCGACCTCCTCCTAGACTGCACGGAGTGACGGTTCTGGAGATAAGACAATCGAATGGTTGCTCAACACTTGCCCCGAGATCTAGTGCGGACGAGCAGTGGCTTGAAGGTCTGACTGAAACCACGATGTAGAATATCAAAACAATTTGGATTTGGTGAAAAATCTTTTTGTTGTTCCAGTCGAGAACGTTGCAGTATGCATGCAAGATGATCGAGCTTCGGAACGATTCTGGGGCCAAATACGTTTTTGAAACGAATACAATTTGCGATTTTTTGCTGAAAGTGTCTGTTAGCATGGACGTCGGAAGGATTTTTTCCACGTAGAGACATCTACTGGATTTTTGCAATTTTTTTCTAAGGGAGGCCAAAAGTGGTGAAATTTGTTTTTTCCTACTCGAAACAAAAAGACTAACATTTTTGCTGAAGGTTTCAGAATCTAAGGAGGAGCAGGTCCCTCCCCGGCCCTCCTTCCGACGCCCATATCTGATAATTATCCAAATGTTGGAAAAAAAACTCTCAAATGCTACTTCTCTTCCCCAGCACATATTTATGTGAATGTTGATACTCTACCCTTCTGCACGTGAAAAAAAAAATGAAAACCGACTCGACCTCACTCCAGAAGACGATCTCAGATGCGCTCTTTCCACAACGCAGCCAAGAATCGACAATCTGGTCGAAAACACCACACGAGAGCAAAAATCACACTACAGTTTATTTCGGGGCTGCTTTGTGATGCTGATGCTAAAATCAAATAAAATTCGATGTATTATCGTAAAGCACATATTTTGTTTGCTCATACTTGTACCTAAATGAAGACTGAGAGTAGATTTTTCTATTGTACTGTGGTTGTGGGCCACGGCGTTCTGCTGAAAGCAACAAATGGGCCATGGCATAAAAAAGGTTGGGAACCACTGGTCTACATACTCCTGCCTGCCACAACTGTATATCTGTCAAAAATATCAAACAACATATTGCAACTGCAAACGACAATTTCTTTTAAAATGGAACACATTTCATGTGAATTGCACAAAAATTATTCAATGCAAGTCATGCATCATTTATGTTCGAAAAACACAATTCCATCGAAAGATAACTGTATCCAGCCTTTTCCGGATAAATTGCTCAAAAATGCTAATTAAAACAACACTTTCCATACTATAATGGAAGTAAAATCGCCTATGATTTCATCAAAGTAGGCTTTCGTTTTTCTTCCCTTTCTATTCTCATCAAAGCTAGGTCACACAGCCTGCCCTGACATATTGTTAGTCTCTGAGGCCCGGAGGTAGGAAAGGATCAGTTTCAGTGTACTGAAAGATCGTTGGCAACATGCAATACATACTGCCATCGTCAGCACTTATTGCAAAGCAATTCGACGAAGATCAGGAATTCAGGGCGCAATAAGTATAAGTTGCACGACTTGAAACTAGTATTTTCCAATATAGAATCTTCTCGTATAATTGCTTTCCATCTACATCTGAACTGTACACACCTTAAAAATTGACACAAGTAGATTTTAGCTTTTCACAGTTTGGATCTTTTCACAAGGCCTTGGACATCGAAAAGAGAGTTAAATTTGGACAGAAAAAGTTATCTCTAAACAAGACTATCCAATCTCTTTCATAAGTCAAGATTTTTTGCTCAACTGGCACGGTAACGATACTAACTGATAGTTTTTGGAAGACTAACTAATGTTCTCTACCTTAGTCTCTGAAGTAGGGCATTTTATACAGCCTATTTATCGGACACTAGTGGCCATCGAAGAAGTTTCGTAAAGTCGGGGTGGGCCGCAGCAGTTAGGTAATTTGTAAATCTGTACGACTTCAACACCAGTTATTTGCGTAAGAGTCAGGTTCTCACAGCTACGGACCGACACTCGTCTCAGCCAGATTCTGACTAATATCTTCTTGCCTGAAATGCAGTAGTACGGACTGACTTATCCTTTCTTACAGCGTGAGAAAGACGGGGTCTCGTAGACATGGCATGCGAGTGTTCTTGTTCTGACACAATGTCTGACCGTCGTGTTACGTCACAATACCACAGTTTTGTCATAATGCTTGGTGGTGCTGGCGAAACACACCCGACTTAATGCGTTAGCCCAGTGGTTCCCAAAGGGGGGTAAATTACCCCCCAGGGGCAATAGGCGATTCTTCGGGGGTAACACAGAACCAAAACCACAATGTTGTTCTGAAGTATGAGCGGTCACTGCAAAACGACGCAAAATATTTAGGCTAATAAGACATAATCGCTACCTTGATTTAGGTAACGGCTTGAACAAGTTTGGGAACCGCTGCGTTAGCCTAACAGGTAAGGGTGTTGTGTTGATGCAGCATTGCAGTTTATGAATGTATGGGGCGCATAATAGAGGTTCAAGAAAGGGTAAATAAATATTTTAATTTTTGCGCAGCAATTTTTGCGCCTTCGTCAAAGCGGCGCCCATGGCACGTGCCACGCCGGCCATACCCTAGCCATACGCCACTGAACGCATGTTGATTATCACACATTGAGTTACAGATAGTTCTTGCAAAGTGTGTAGGCTTTTTGTGTAATAAAATCATCAAAATATCAAAGTTTCAAAGATTAAAGCATGTACTCTGCGTGCAGACCTGTTGCTTATACGAATATTTTCTGACTTACATGACTAATTTGAAAGCCACACGGAAGATACTATCTAAAAGTATCACTGTCAGGAAGCAGCACGTAGCCTGGGAAAAAATAAGCATAAACTAGATGACTTCTTCATAAAGACAGAGGCAACTCCTACTTTCATAGCCATATCAGAAACCAAATAGAAGTCGAATTACATTTTAAATGTTGACATCCCTGGCTTCAACTTCATTCATAATCCTTCACAAACCAATTCAGGTGGAGTAGGTCTTTACATTAATTCCAACCTAACTTATCAACCACGAAATGACCTAAATCTCAACAATGTAGGTTGCGAAAGCCTGTTTATTGAAATCCCAACCTCATCTGGTAAACCTTTCATTATTGGCGTTACTTATCGCCACCCAATATATGCATTTCAACCCTTCCAGGATGAATTTGTTAAACTTGTCAGCCACCTATAAAACAATAATCATGACCATTTAATCGGTGGAGATTATAACATCAGCTTAATTAAATACCAAGAAAATTCAAATGTGTCAAATTATGTTAATTGTCTTGCCAGCTGTGGCTGTATTTCTCTCATCAATAAACCAACCAGATTCAGCAAAAATTCAAAACCATCTTCATTAGATCACATATACACAAATATTTGTGATGAAAAAAGAATAATTAATTTTGGAATTACTATTTTTGATATTTCTGATCATTTACCAATTTTTGTAAACTTCAACCTTCACCATCCAACCCATCAAAATTCTAAACATAAATTTAGATGCATGAAACATTTTGACCCAACCATTTCTGTATCTGACCTCAGTCTCAAACTAAACAACCTTAACCCTGAAGCTGATGATGTAAACACTCTCAGTAATGAATTTGTGAAAATTTTTAATGATACTCTTCATACGCATGCTCCATATCGCTATGCATCCAGAAAAGAACAACGCTCCTTTAACAAACCATGGCTAACCAAAGGCATTCTAACTTCCATTGCAAAAAAAGAATACCCTCTACAGAAAGTAGTTGACTACAAGCAACCCAAATATTATTAGAAAATACAAAACTTACAGAAATAAGCTGACCCACTTAAAAGAAATCTCCAAACAAAATTATTATAAACAAGCTTTCCAAAAATGCCATCATGATATAAAAAAACATGGAAGCTTGTCAATGAAATAATAGCAATAAAAAACAAATCCCAACAAAAAATAGGCTTTTTGAAGACTCGGAATGCCAAAAACAATGTGAGGATTTGAACAATTTTTTCTCAGAAGTTGGAAAATCCCTCTCTACAAAAATAAAACCATCCCCAACCACTTACAGACATTTTATTAAACATATAAATTCAAAAAATTCATTATTTCTAGCTCCTACTGATGCATATGAAATCCAACTTCTCATCAAAAACCTTAAAATGAAATCTGATAGTTCTCCCAATGACATTCCATCCAAATTTTTGAAAATAGCTAGTTGCATTGTGTCAGAATGCTTGTCCAAATTCTTCAACAAATGCATGACTGCTGGTGAATTCTCGGACTCCTGGAAAATTGCCTACATAACTCTAATTTCTAAAGTTCATAGCCCAAGTTCCTCATCTGAATATAGATCAATCTCTGTTCTTCCAGTATTGTCAAAGTTATTTGAAAAAATTCTTTATCACAGAGTATACGCTTATTTGACAGAACACAATCTAATTGATAAAAGACAATAGGGTTTTAGAGAAAATCACTCAACAGAGCTAGCCATTACAACTATTTATGATGAACTACTCAGAAACTTTGACAATAAATTAATAACATGTTCCTTATTTCTAGACCAATCAAAAGCATTTGACTGCTGTGACCATGAAATTTTCTTGATAAACTTTACCACTATGGTATCAGACGTGTTTCTTATAAACTATTCTCAAATTTTCTGCACAATAGAATGCAGTGCACTAAAACAGGAAAATTTTAATCTTCATACAAAAGGATATCTTGCGGGGTCCCTCAGGGTAGTGTTATTTCGCCTTTGCTTTTCCTTATTTACATTAACGATATCACAAAAGCATCCTCTTTTCATACAACTTTATTTGCTGATGATCTTAATCTCCATATGTCATATTCCTCTTTTAATGTTCTTCAGACAACTGTTAACTTTGAACTATGTAAAATTGACCACTGGCTGAGAGCCAACAAGCTTTCTGCAATAAGACTAATTTTATGCTATTAACTTCTCGAAAACACAATCCTGCTTCATTTAAAGTTATCATAAATAACCACAACATTTCGCCTGAAGATAACCTAAAATACCTAGGTGTCCTTCTTGACAATAATTAAGCTGAAAACCTCATGTACAAAAAGTAAAAACTCAACTATCAAGAGCTTGTGGAATTCTATCCAAACTTAAACATTATACAACACTACCTGTACTGAAAGTTGTCTATAACTCATTAATTATTCAATCCTCAATTGGGGACGCGCTTCAAATGCAACCATTCAACCTCTCATTAAGCTCCAAAATAAAGCTATAAAAATAATAAATCCAATTAATTCGGGATCACTAGAAGAACATTTCCAGCACTTAAACATCTTATGCCTTCCCAAATTAATAGCTTTTCAGTAGGCAAATTCATGCACTCTTATCATAACACACTGCTTCCAAATCATTTTGATGAATATTTTGTTCCACTCAGCTCAATCCATTATCATTCCACAAGACTAGCAACCTCTAAAAACCTGTTTTTACCTAGAGTTAACTCTTCCTCAGGAATATGTTCTCTTAAATTCATAGGCCCAAAAGTATGGTCTTCAATACCAGACGATATTAAATTTTCAACCACCTATACCTTTAAATGGAAACTTAAGGAACACCTCCTACATGAAACAAATTCCCTATTATGAACTTTAGCAACATTTTCCGTTGTCCAAAACAAAATACTGTGTATTCTAGTAGTATTCTTTAACTCTGCTTATTTTTTGTGTACATTTACTTTTTCATATTTTCTGTGCGCACATTCTATGCTTTCCGGCATATAAGTACACCTTTTGTTTTTTTTCTGTTTTGCTTTTTTTTCTTTTGTACCTCTTTAATTAGTTTTTGTAACTTTTTTACTTTTTTATTAGTACTATTTTTAAATTTTTTATATTACTAAAAATATTCTAACCACACCAAAATCCTTCACTTAAATTCGATCCACTCATCTGTGCACATAGGCATGCGGTTTCACCTGTACATTTTCTTCAGTATGTTCTGCGTTCATTCGTTTTTTGTTTTTGTTTTTCTTTTCATTATGCTTATTTGATGTCCAACTGTTGTTTCTCAACACTTGTCAAAAAATGACAAACGGGGTTGGTTGACTAGATGACCGCCACGGTCTTTCGCCAATCCTACATGACACAGCGCCCCTCTTTGTTTACACTGATCAGCTATTGTGCCATTATGTTTCCATTTGCTGTAATGTTCGCTAATGGTTGGTTTACTCCATGCGATAACTTTTATGATGCTTCTGCTTGTTGGCTGAGTCATATGAAACAATAAACCATAACCATAACCAAGAGGTGCAGCGCTGTCTTCCTCTAAATGCAGACACCTCGTTGAGACTATCACAACCAACAGTGAGGAGGCATGTCACATGAAAGAAGCCTCTAGAAAATTCGGGCAACGAAACATGCAGTAACAAAAACAAATCAACTGAGTATGATCTAACACAGTGGTCTTCAACCTTTTTTGTTCAATCCCCCCCATACAGGAACGTTACTTCAAAATCTCCCCCCACTTATGATTTTAGTGTTGGCAAAAAGATTGTTTTAATTTGAAAATATTTCAATGCTAATGAAATGAAGAGGTAGTTTAGTTAGCACAAAAAACGAATAAGCAAAACGAATGGAATTGCATTTGTAAAAACAATGTTATTCATTTTCAAAACCAGAGGGTTCCAATCAGGGCTGTGGAGCCGGAGCCCAAAAATTTTGAATGGTGGAGCCGGACCCTGAAATTTGAGTTCCCATTCAACAGACATACTGTATTTTGTGTAGCAACTAGCAAGTACAAATAATGCAATGGTCTTTAGTTTTTAATGGATCAAACCGTTCTGGAGCCGGAGCCCGAAATTTTGAGTTTCGGCTCCACAGTCCTGGTTCCAACTACCGCGAACCTCGCCCCTGGCTTGTTTCAGCAGGTTTTTTCAAGCAGGTTGCACATTGGTCAGCGTAAGTCGTAGTATGGCGTTTCAAACGGCCTTGTTCATGTCAAGACGATTGCGGTATTTATACGCATGTGCAGTACTTGGTTGAAACTTGCTCAGCAACATATTTACTGGGAAACTTCAGTAGTAATATTAACTTAACTTTCCCCAAAACTTTCGGAGAATGCTCACTGCACTTGATCGAAACGTCTGACCATCCGTGATAATAAAATATGACACAGGCTTCATCATCGCTTTGGTAGTCGATGAAAAGTTCCTGGATCTGGAATCGCATTTGCTTATGTTAGTTAACTGGCAAAACACTTCACCCAGTCACTTTCTGCGGCTGCGCAATCCAACTTTTGGCGTTATTTCCACAACAGAAAGACTTTTTAGCGAACCTCAAACTACAGGTGGCGGAAACGATTTTTGGAATTTTTAGTTTAGCCAAGATGGGTTGGTTGGACTTACTTGTTAGTATAAGCAGGGATATAGTGCTAACAAAAAAACTTTAGGAACGCATAAAAATAGCCGTTTTGAAGGAGCTTAAAATTCATTTTAAAGCAAAACATGAAAAAGAACGCCATTCCCACGCGTTCCCGCCCCACTACAACCCTGAGCATAAGATTCCGTTTCCTAGCCTACTGTACTGACATACTGTGTCATTAGTCAGATGAACACAGTACAACGATATCTATAAGCACAGTAAAGCACTCGAATGACTGAAAAACATAAGCACGTTTTACAATTACGGCTAACTGTAATTAATTTTGCTAGCCATTTATTGATACGTAAATTGTCTCATAGCAGTCATTTTTCACGTATTTTTAATAGAAGACACTTGGTTCCACGGTTTTACTCTAGTTACGAACCAACGTTTATAAAACACATGATAACGAGCTTTGACTGCTTTGTATACGAAACAATGTTTTGGCAATGCTCTGCCGAAGATTATGTGAAGTCTTGTTTCAAGGCAATTTTGCTAATAATAGCACATAAAGTTGGGGGCTTTGTGTCAGTTGACGGGAAGAAATAATTAGGCTAAGCAGCGAAAGTCGATGCGATGATTCCGTGGCAGCAATGTTATGATTGTTGGACCGTTTTTAGTATCTTCAAAGAGGCTAACGTTTTTCGTCTTTAGGAAATGGAGTTCGGTCGATTAGGTATTTTCCGATAGCTATATCAGTGTTGGTCGCACTCAACCAACATAAATGCAATAAAAAGAATCAATGCATACTACTGCATGCATATGACTTTAACCAATATAAGTATCATAAAACAAACTAATCCATACTACTGTATACGAGAAAAGTCCAAAATTGCGGGCGTGTCCACATGCCTGAGGACTTACAAATGTCATTGCTTGATGTCCCTTTTTTGATACTGCTCATGCTACGACTACTAGGTCAACAAACTACCAAAATACTTGTTGCAACAGTTTCCCTACTATTTTATCTTATTTCAAACAATAGGCTTAACAATATACTTAAAATTCGTTAGAACCCCAGTGCTTGGCACCCAACTAGTAACACTCTCCGAGGGCTTGGATAGTTAGTGCATTAATGCGCTACGCAGGACAATGCTAGTTTGATTGTTACATCTTCAGTGCTATATCTTGTGTTTTATAACCTTTGTTACGAAACATGGAGTCGAAAGTGCATCAAATAAATTGGTTTCCAAAGTGGCAAATAACGTCCTTCTTTTTGGAATCAATACAGAATTTTAGTAAATTCTAAACAATAGAAATCGCCCCCCTGGAAACTGAAATCGCCCCCCAAATCTGGTAAATCACAAAATCGCCCCCTTAACGCATAAAATCGCCCCCTGAGGGGCGATTTCGCTCACGTTGCATATCACTGATCTAGCAGATACTGAGAAGCTTCTGGAACAAGAGAAGGCTTCAGAAGAACAAACTCCACCTTGATTGAGTGTAGCATGCAAGTAGCTTGGCATAAGGATTTTCCTACTGTATTTACGCCAGTTTTCAGTCTGGTGTGAGATAATCCGGCTTGAACCCAACATATCTGTTTACCTTCAAAAATGTTTAGACACGCCGCAAATGAATAATGATAAGGTGTGCAAAGAGTTACTGGTGAAATGAACAACAAGAAGAGCAAGTACTGACTTGTATTATGTTTATTTTGAAAATATACTTCGATTTGAGTAAATGCAATTACAGATTTTTTCATCAAGAAGTCTCCACAAGGGCAAAGCAGCTAAATCTGCTCGCAAAGTGTTTTATTACGCAATAGATGTCGCGCGTCATTTACGTATCTGCAGTCGTTATTCAAATAGACTCTGGCGCTAGTTTTGCGTATTAGCTTCGGTGATAACAGCAATATGACGAATAGTGTGGGCTTGAAACTACAGTTCGCAATCTTTCTCAAGTCTTGCTTTGTTTTTTCATCATTTCACCAGTAAGCTTTTGCTTGCAATTTACAGGACTGAAAATGCGTAAATGACAACCGGGCATTGCAAAAACAGGTTTTTGGGACCTGTTTTTGCAATGCCCGGTTGACTTCAACATTTATCATAACATTTTACACAATTTTGTCACCACTCATCAAGTTAATACTGTTACTGCTTTGCTTTTTAGATAGAGAGTTTTATCTTTTCATTGTCATGTTGAATGTATTTTTACACGATTTCCAAAGAACATCACAAGACATATTTTATTCATACAATTTTGCAATTAAAAGTTTCACCGTATCTAAATTTATGAACTGGCACATTGATATAATATCTTAACATTATCAACCAGCAAGATTAGTTTATGTCTTGGCAAGCTTGATATGAATAAGGATACACCAGTGGATGCACTCCTTAAGTTCAGAAGTTGAATACAGTGGTGGATGATACGCTCTAACTTCACGACAAGAAATTGCGGCTGGAAACACACGGCTGTTTATTCATCCGTTAATCGCGTAAAAGAATTTGCGCAATTCTTTGTTCGCGATCATTTCCAGATAATATCGAAATCAGTTGAAAAGTTAAGCGTCTTGATAGTGTTAATGCGCGGGAAAGCATAGTACAAAGAAAACATGAACCAAAATAGTATGGTCATGAAATATAAACACATCGCTGGTGCATGAATCACTGGTCTTATATTTTCAAAAGTTTTTCAAAAGAATGTCATTTTTCATCATAAATTTAAATTCGCTTACATGTTGTCAGAGAATGCATACACATTACATAATATATCTAAGAAGCGTATTGGCGGCGCGCTTTTCATGACGTATCAAAGTTCATTGAAATAATAATTTTTGTAGGCGTTATGCCTTTGTTTTATGTAGAATAAATGGTATTTTATCATAACCAGCTTTGATTCATATAATTACACACAAATACAAACTCATAAACACACAACAATGTATCAGTGATTTCCACACTCATGAACACTAAAAAAGCCTTCGACAAACTACATTTTTGAGACGTTTCGTAGTCAGTCAATAAAATGAAGCAACATTAGGCAATATGATATTGTTTATGTTGAAAAGACTTTTGACTGATATTGATTCTCTGGAACGAAATCCAACTGTTATCAGGGAAGATATTCAAGGAGCGATTGCAACAGCAAAAAATCCTGATTGTCACAGTAGAACAAACGTACATTCGTATAAGTCATCATTTCGTGCGAGAAGCCGTTTTAGGTATAGTCATTGGAGTGACGCATTGTGAAAGTAAAAATATGCTTGCTGATATATTAACCAAATATTTATCTCGAACGCGGATAGTTAAACTGCGCAATTTAGTGAGGTTAATGTCCAAGTTATTTTTTGTGCACAGCTACTTGCGACAATACTTTAGGTGCAAATGGTGCCGAAGCTTCGCTGCTGTTTACTGCATTCTACATTGAATAGTCCTCACCCTATTCACGCAGCAGATGGCCTTACACTTGTAATAGCAGTTTCTGAACGTTGTTATGGTACACCACAATCACAAAATGTCCATAAACTACCACAAAAACGGATTAGTCAGTAGTCACCAGACGGTTGGCAGATTTTTTTATGTGTTTTGTAGTGAGAATATTTTGACGAAACAAGTTGGCTCCCAACAGCCTACTTGTCTCTATGTCAAAATGGAATTCTATTTCACTTTCATGTGAATCGTATTCACTTTCGTGCAGCTGTTTTCATACATGTGTGGTCGGCATAATTCTGTGCGGGAAATTCTATTTCGTTTTACATGCACAGTGCTGTGAGCGTTGTATGGTTAACACAGAATATTGGACATAGCAGTACACGTGTGTGATTGCATCTACAGTGACGTTTAGGGGTATCTAGTGAATAATAACGCTAGTTCATATTCACAAGCCTATGTTGGGTTTGATATAGTTAACCATAGCAACCTAATCTTCATAACGATAAACACCATGCAAGATCAGTGGCGTGCAGAGGTCTGGTGATGCCCGGGCGGCTGCTTGGTTGTATGCCCTTTACCAAATTCTAGTATTGAGCAGTGACGTATGGTCGTCATTGTTGCTGGTTATACGCTGTTTGCTACGTCACAGCGTTACGTCATATTCACGTTTGCAAACCAACCTTATGGTGAGGTTTGTTGACACAACATACATATTATTCTACGCGCACTCTCCTCATTTCTTGTTGTGCAATGTGTCACTGTAATCAACATATCAGCGCTCCAAGTTAGGAGACCGGAGAAAAAGACAGCACTCAACGCTAGAACAGAGCAGTACATAACTGCAATGCGTTAAAACAGGAGAGTAGAACACACTCAGTACTACGTCAGCGCAGCTCACAACTGCAAAAATATAAAAATGGGCGTCGGAAGGGCGCTTTTTTTCAGGTGAGGGGCATTAGGAGACTTTTCCAAAATTTTTCTAGGAGAGCCAAAATGGCAAAATTTGTTTTTTCTTTCTCGAAACTAAGAAAACAACCTTTTTTGGAAATTTCAAAATCCAGGGTTGGCCAAGGCCACCCCTGCCACACCCCCCCACCTTCCGATAAGCTTGCACATTAAAACAGTGAAGTAAAACACACTCAACGCTACGGCAGGGCAGTTCACAACTGCAAAAGTGTTTGGCTGCGCGAATTTCTGGTTGAATAGTAGTTGAGCAGAGAAGGTATGCGGCTAGAATAGCGAAAACCGACAAAAAATTTGCTATATTACACAAGAATTGAGAATGCACATTAATTACGCAGGAAAACTTGCTGTTTTCGTTATCTTTTTTTAAATTATAAAATTAAAAAGAAATATTTAATTATAAAACTTGCGGTTTTTCTTATGTGGCTGTTGTATGTACAAACTTTGTGGGACACAGCAGACAAGTACGCCGGAGCAGCCGTAGGGCAGGTGGTCGGTAAAAGAGTTGCGGGCAGTGGAAACGTTTGAAAAACAAAAAAAAATCGTCACTTTCGAAAGGGTAGTAGGGCGATGTCCCCGCCATGAACCCGTTCTTCGGCGTCCCTTAGAACAGATACGAGCTTAGGTGAGCCGTTATGATCAATCTGTCCGAGCACACATTGCAAGCACAGAGGTGCGGCTGTATTAACGCACACCCAGGGATGCCACATCATAAAAACGAAACGGGAAAGTGATGATGCATCAAAAGGTCAGCTAAATCAAGGAAACCGAACTAGGACAGTTTTGAAAATTGGTTGAGAAAATCAAATAAATGTCCATAACTATCTTTCAAACCTTTTTTCATTTTCTTTTGATCGTACAATCGGAAAAAAGTCACGTCACTGTCAATTTGATTGGGTGTGCGCCACACACATCAAGGATAGGTCCCTGGTATTGAAGAATGTGAGAAGTACTGGCATGTGAAACTAGTGTTGACAAAAAAACAAGTTTCGAAAAATTAAATTCATGCATAATTTGTTAGTAGCCTTGCAATACGAAACTTCATCTAGTTACAGCATTTTAGTTTTCGTAATTTCACTCTTATGATGCTCCCTGCCTTGGATGCCCCGGGCCGTCGCACCGTTCCCACCCCCTCTGCACGCTGCTGTGCAAGATAGACAATTGTGTTGGCCCCATACGTCTTCCTTGGCCTCGCAGTGGCCCTAGTTGAGGGGTCAACCTAATTTTTGCAGGAGCACAGGTCAGTCTTCCAACTACGCGATCTGACGTCTTTAAAGTCCATTCAAGGCGAAATGAAAGGCTCTTACCACTTTGTCTGTTAACAACTCTCCAGTAGCACTCTAAGTTGATTGCCTCCTTCGATTACATTCAGCTATACAACAAATCTCTGATACATTAATCATCAGAACAACGTAACGTTAAGCGGTTTGGTGTGGAATAACGGTTAATAAGAACGTTGAGTGTTCACAGGTGCAACCGGAAACGGCGACCAATTGCGGTAATGTATATTTCCAAGTTATCGTTTCAGCCGTTAGACTATTCCCAAACAAATACATTGCGTTGAATACCGATTAGAATATTTCCAGAAGTCATGCATTAAGAATGCACAAAACAGTAAAGCACTATTGTACGCACTATGTAAGTCGTGGGTAGGTTCGCGAGAGCTGACAAGCAACTGTTTGTAACAATCTCTGCCAAAACAAGTTTTAATGTTCCATTTCCGATATAATTGTCACGACCTGCACAGTTTTGGCAAATCAGGCTTTTTAGGTATTATGTTTTGTTTCGCGTCATTTTAGCCTATATGAAAAAGTTCGGAGGCAGTTATATATTTCGAACTGTGAACAGTTTTATGAACTGGTAAAAATGTTTTATCAACATGAACGTATTCGGTTTTCAGCTGTGTGTTACTAAGCAAGAGTAACAATTAGCTCTGAAAATTCGTTGGTGTTATATCTCACCAGAAAACAATGCAGTGCCCTCTGCAAATAAACAACATTGCACTGCAGCAGCTGGATAAATCCTAATACCTTTGTGTGGTATTCCCGAGTAACTTAAGGCAGAGAAGGCAGATTGACAGACAGAATGGTAAAGCAAACGAAGTTCTGCCCGAGCTTAATCGCTCGAGAGATTTTAGACACTGCATGTCCGTCAATTTCTAAAATGTTTTTTTCGATCCTCACCTCTGGTAAGAAATGTTGGGTAATGACTAAAACTGAGCTGTCTTATCTCTGCAAGTGGTATAGATTGGATTTGTGCGAAGAGTTCAAAGAGTAATGTTTTGCGACAAAGTGTGCAGCAGTAAAATTCGCAAGGCCTATGTCGAGCCACGTCTCCGTGTCGAGAAATCTCAACTACACTGGTTCGACCAGGTGTCCAGAATGCCCCAGGCAAGATTGAAGGGAAGACCAATGTCCGTTACACTTCTGGTGAAAACAACGAACTTTACATATAACCAAGGCAGACGTCTCATGCAAGCCAACTGTCAAAAACATCTTTTTATTTCGTTTGGCGACTGCTATTTTCACAGCCTTTCATCAACCTTTTTGGATTCACAACAACATAACAAAACTATTAGACAAGTTTTATGTATTAGTCAGAAATAACAAATAACTTTAAAATTTTGCTTTCTTGGCACTTGATGTTACTTACTTGAGACAACACCATCATTGTGAGACATATAAAGAACAGCAGAAATAATAACAGCAAATACTACAGCAATGAACAAGACTTAGATGATAGATGTGATGTCAACGACAAGAACAAAAATCAACAAAAATTTTCTATTGAAGAAAAACAACAACTCTCATACTGACACGGAATCAAAGCTTTGAAGAAGAACGTGGTTTTCGCAACTATGCCAGACGATGTTCAAAAAAATATTAGCAATTCATTTTACTGAGTTGATTATTTCAAAATTCGAAAGTAATGTATCGGTAAAGAAATAACATTTGCAAAGTTTCTGTCTGCGGCAAAATTCAGTTTGAGTGAAAACGCTTTTTGTCGGTTAATATATAAATTTGTGTTGATATTTGCTGAATCCTATTGTTTTTAAAATTTTAAAACATTTTCATAAAGCTTGAAAGTTTGAGTTAGGTTTTTCGGGAAAAGAATTGTTTTGTAAAGATTTAACCGAATTTTGTAGCAGGTAGTACGGATCTTACGCAAACGCAAAAACAATCAGCAATCTTTGATATGGATCCAGTTGTAGAAATCGTCTATATTCGCACATTTCTTCCTTCATTGTTCACAAATCACGAAGCCGCCGTAACTGATATAAATTCCACCGTTCTGATGTATATCCACCTACAAATATGTAACGGAAATAATTTAGGAAACGTTTTTACTCAAATTTGCAATCGCTCAAGGCAAGGCGGTTTCAAGGTTCTTTTTTAATTGATCGACAATGCTGACAACAACAAGGCAAACCCAGTTCCTGCAGGAAAAATAAATTCAGTTTTAAATAAAACCACAAAAAAAGGTAGGCCAAGAACAGCATGATCTTTTATATTTCAGAAAAAAATACACCAGGTAAGGTCGCTCTGCCATTGCAAAATTCTCAACAACGCAAACTCTTTAAAAACAATTTTGCGATTCTATTCAAGCAATATTTTTGATCAGTTGGTTTATGTGCTTTGGTTTTGAAGAAAAAATGCAACATAAAGAGTAATATGAAAATAAGAATGACTTACAACAAAATTTCTGTCTTTTGTCTTCCCTGTTACTTTTTTATTCTGAGGTCATGCGAAATATTCCAGGTTCAACTTAATCAAATAGCAAAAAGTAGTTTCTTTTCTTCCGGTGTCTGAAAAAGGTGGAACCTGAAAGAGGCAGCAATGGTTTTCATATGTTTTGGTTTGATTAACGCTCTAAGTATACTTTGCACAAAAGCTCAGCAAAACATGCAATTTGAACTGTGACGTTGCCTCAGCCAATGAAGTTTGCCGAATTTCGTGATGCTTGAAATATTCCCAGAAAAACAGGACAACATGCGATACCAAGCGTTGTGTTTTATTTGTGCCGCGGCTACAGCAAAACAATGCTTATCATTTCGTTGAAAAAAATAAGGTGTTTCCTTAAGTTCATAAAGATAATATTTTTTATCTTCAACAATAACGAACTTGAATGTGTTCGAAGTATTTTATTGCATGGAATTATTTGGAGTTTTTTTATCTGATAGCAATGGAGTTTGCTTTTTATCTAATAGTGAACGTGTGGAGACTGCGTCACCGAACGAAAGACAAAAAAGTGGATCTATGCCAAATTTGAATGTTATTAGAGTAAGTCAGAAACAGCATTTCAAAGCCGGGTCTCATAATGCGCATTTTGTCACAGCAATGAAACATTTAATATGCCCGACAAGGTCTGAAGCAACTACATTCACAATTGGCAAAATACTTGGTCAATGATCTGCTTTTCAATTACGTTTTACTTGTTTACCTCTGAAACGCATTCGACAGGGGATCTGAGCTTACAGAATTAATGAACACTGAAACGTAGACTAACTTAACAGGTTCCACTCCTTACTACTTTGCATGTTTATTTATAAACACTCTTACAAAAACGATGTAATTCACAGCTCTAAACATGTTTGCTCACGTCATCAGCACATTGTCAGATCAGGCAAATCAGGTAAACAGTGTTTGTAAAGCACAAAAACGAATTTCATCTTTTTTGTTTCGGTCAGATCTTCGTCTACCCTAATGTGTTTGCACGGAAGGTTTCCTGATTCTTCGTTGTTGGAAAACCAAAGCCGATGAACGGTTTCTCTGCTTTTCCTACGTAAGAAAAAATTTGTATATTACTGACGAATGTTGCGTGGCAGTTTAATTATAAACCGTAGCGAAATCTACACAGAACCCAGTGTTTATACAATGCAAGTGACCAAGCAATCATAACAGTAAAAAATGACATCTGTCAATTTCTTTTTCTGTCGTATGCATGCCTTCTACACACACAAAGGCTTTAGGCAATTCAATTTTTCAAAATAATCTTTGAAGGTAATGTTGGAAATTGCTCTAATGTGAGTACTTTTGTCTGATTTTCAGTTTGTCACAACTTTTGCCGTGTAATTAATTCTCGGTGCACTTGTTATTAATTCAATGCGGATTTCTTTCATACTTACATTAGTGACAACTTATAAAATATTTGGAAATACAACTGATAAACGTCTGCTCACAAAGCAGACATTTGTGATTACCATAGTTTCCAACACTACATACAAACGATGAAAAGGAATGTGCAAGACATGCAAAATTGAGTCACATGGTTTTAGTAAACTAGTGCTGCAATCTGACTACATTCTCTGAAAAAACTTTCTTTTTCTTGCTTGAAACTTTCCTCGTTTTTTTTCGGTATCAACCAATCTCGTGGAAGATCTGAAAATTGAATCGGTTTATGGCAAATTATAAATCACACTTACTGCTAAAATTAATATGCCCTTAACTTCATTGCTTGGTACCTGTCACATTTTGTACCAAGCCTACGATTCAAATCGCTCTTCAAGAATAGTTTTCCTTGACATATCTAAAGCTTTTGATCGTGTTGATCATACATGCTTAATCTTTTATTTGCAACAACTTGGGATTGTCAGCTCTCTCTTAAATCTTCTATCCTCTTATCTCTTCCGTCGTTCTCAAGTCGTTCTTCTGGGCCGTTCTCGTTCGGATCTTAAGATACGAATTGTGGTGTTCCTCAAGATCTGTTTTAGGGCCTCTGTTGTTTTTAATCTATGTTAATGACATTGCTACAAATATTAAAGCGTCTATCTCTCTTTTTGCAGATGACACCACCCTGTTTTATTCAGATAAGTGTCCTGTCCACTTGCACAGTGTGCTTACTCAAGATCTCTGGACGTTGCACCATTGGTCTAAGGTTTGGAATGTTACTTTCAACCCCCAAAAAGCTGCGGTGATGACCATATCTAAGTACAGGAATGATCACCCCCCTTTATTATTTAATAATACCCACCTCGCGGAAACAGATACAAACAAACATCTAGGCTTACTATTTCACCACAGCCTCTCTTGGCACACTCCTATTATACACTTACATCAGAAAGTGATGACCAAAATTAACCGTCTTTTCGTCAATTCATTCGTCAATCTTGTGCTTCGCCACGCTCTCCTCACGATAAACAAAATGAACATATTACCTGTCTTTGACTATGGTAATATCATCTACGACAACTGTTCTGATTACAACAATCGGATGTTAGACAAACCACAACTCTCCGCTGCTAAAATAACACTAGGTTGTCTTGAAACTACATCCTTTAACGATGTACTAGCCGATCTAAACCTCATAAACCTAAATTTACGTAGGAAAATATCTCTGCTTTGTTATGTATCCAAATTAATTTTTGGTATGGTACCCTGCCCCTTTCCTGCCAGTTCTTTCAGATCCTTCAAAGAATTTGTTCCTTATGCTTTACGTCACAATCAAAATGTTCAAATACCACTTTTAAAAAAATCCTTGTCCTATAACTTCTTCCTTCGTAAGGCTTCCAGCTTGTGGAATTCTCTACCACTGGAAATCAAATCTTCAGCCAGCCACTCCACCTTCATGAATCGCTTAAATTCCCATTATCAAATATAAAAAAAAGTCCTCATCATCTGTTAATTTGCTCTAATATTCTGATGGTGAAAGACTAACGAAAATTCTGAGTTAGAGTGGATTCGCTCAACTTTTTCTTATCAGTTACCAACAGTCATGTCTTTATGTCCTGTGTGAAAACAGAAAAATGTGGAAGATTCTAGGGTGTTTGAAAACAGTGTGAAAGAGGATATGAAGCATGTTGTTTTTTAATTAAAAGGATTTCACAGTGCGATATGAATAAATGTTTGATTGTAAGTATCATTTTAGTGTTTTGATTGTACTGTGTAAACTTTTGCATTCCGGTTATAAACAAATGAAAAGAATTCATTGTACACTAGCAGCTTACAAAAAAAACATTGTTTCAGGCATGATTTGCTGTATGTTGGGGTGTTCAACACCAATTCTCAGATGCGAAGACAAAGGCAACTCTTATCTAACTCAGTCAACGCAAAATGACAAAGCCATCGTGATTGACAAAAAGTTCACACATGCCCACGCAACCAGGGACGGTTTTACGCATAGGCGAAATGGGCCATGGCCTAGGGCCCCGCGCTTTTGGGGGCTTTGCGCAACGCTCTTTTATGACGACTCAATGTTAATTAAAATTTGCAAAACTGCGCAGAGGTATAACTTCACAATTTACCTCGAAACGGGCGGAAATCCAAATGTCTAGTCTACTCTAGCCTCTTGTCAGTACAGTAACAACATGACAATATTGTGCATCTAAGTGTGAGAGAGATTCAGGCCATCTGTATGAAAGCGGTTACAAAAAAAGAATGAAAAATAAAAAAAACTGTACTTGATGTTTAATTTCCACTGACAAAAAAGCTCGCAACAACGCAAGGCCGCCAGATACTGCAGAACGCCGATGAAAAGCAAGATTGTCAGTTAGGATCCTACGTTTGGTAGTTTTTACTAGATTTCCCACAAATAGAGATTGCTGTTGAAACTCTATATCAGTGGTTCTTAACCGGCGTTACACATACCACTTGGGGGTACGAGGAGCCAAAGCAGGGGGTACGAAGCACCAAAGTCTTCAGGGATACACGCTCTGGAAATTTAGACCAGATTTTATTGAACATTCATCGTGATTCTCTGTAGTGTGACGTACCATCATCCATTCACTAGGGCTGGTTCGTTATACGCTTTGAATATTATATTTAGCTTGCTTGC
>Ga0210059_1004998_pt1:0-20000 | contig 21332 bp, 17 predicted proteins | sample Ectturendosymbi2_FD_188042 | JGI IMG/M metagenome (GOLD analysis project Ga0210059, IMG submission 188042) | Ecteinascidia turbinata endosymbiont from Florida, USA - Sample 2 (SPAdes) (version 2) | ecosystem: Host-associated > Tunicates > Ascidians > Unclassified | place: Key West...
TTGATTGCACTTCATGATTATGACACATGTAGAGATACCATCAGTGCAAGTTATTTATAAAAAATGGAATCACATCCAAGCAGCTATACTATCCCCGTTTAACTTTGCCTCAAACCATCAGCGTTCTCAAGCTACTTTGCGTTTATTGATGTGCATCAATTGGAGTTATGCCAATCGGCTGCAGCAGAAAAAAATGGATTCGTCAAAGTGGGGTTCTGAACCTTTGGCGAATACTATTAATTGTGAAACATTCATCGTGGTATTGATGAGGGAAGCTAAATGCATGAACTACACTTTCGAGCTAATCAAGCAACTAAAACGGTAACTTGACGTGCTTCACCACATAAGACACAAGAGTCCCGTTGCCCATGAATACAAAAAGCTTCTCCCCAAACGTTAACTCTGGAATCCATTGTATGTGAAACCTAAGACTACATGGTCGACGGTTTGTTCTTCTACGCCACACTCACAGGCCGCAGAGGAGGCCATAACCCATTTGTGCAAGCAAGAGCGGAAACGCTCCACACTGGTGTGGAGGCAAGCTGGATCCACGCTCTTCTTGGGAGGGTCACTCCAACGAGGTGGGTGGAGGTGTCGGGGATGAAAATGCGGAGTCTTTTGGGGTTGTCCGTCCACTCCGCATTCCATTGGTTATCCGTCCAGTTCGCCCCACGTATGTTGTTGTTGTCCGATAAACTGTTGAGTTGTTGTGCGGCGCGTTCGAATGGGTACAGGCGCGCAGCACTCTGCGGTTGCATGCACCAGGGCTAGGGTGGCTGTTCGCAGCGTTGTTGCTCCAGCACCCCAACCGGAGCAAGCAACCCGCCTGAGGCGAGCGACGCGTGATGTCAGATTCTTGCGAAGTGACTCAAGGTGTCGGCGCTGGGCGAGCGACTTGTTATGTGCTTGATGTTCGACAAACAATATTCTCATGAATGAGACACACACAGCTTGATCTTTTCGTGAAACAAATCTGAAACCTTCTTTCCCGGGTCCTTGGAATGGTCTGACGTCTATTTCAAATTTCTTAGAAGATACAACTAAATTTTAGTAACATTCAATAAATATTTATAGCAAACGGTAATATACACATAAAGCGTTTCTGCAACTAATCACTATGAATATAGAGCTAAAATGAAATTACGAAAAAGTAATGCACCACCTCATAAGAGAGAGAAGTTCAAATGGAGGAAGGCCGGGTTTCTTGGGCTACTGTAGGTACGCTTAGGCTAAATATCCATTTTGTTGCTAAATAAGGCGCTAGGATTAAAGTCGGAATGGTGTCGTCCTAACTAAAAATCCTGGAAAATTAAACACTAACTGTTAAATTCCAAGTAAAAATTGTGGCCACACTAGTGCTGGGCTCTAGCAATTCCAAGGACCTCGTACACAAGAGGAAATTATCTGGAGATTACACCAGTACGGTACTCTGTTTGTGAAAACTAGCTGGGCTTGCGACATTGTTTTGGTTTCTACAGGTCTATTAAGACGACCCTGCGGTATCTGCTGAGCATGGTAGCTAGCCTCAAACTTAGCCCTTAATCCACAGACCGCAGTTATGACTAAGCACATGATAGGCGATTCAGAGTTTAAGATACGCATAAATTTGCGTAATCCGCACGGCGCATGGAACTTGTCGAAACAGATATATCCAGTTATAGGAATCGATTCGATACAATAATTGCATTTGAATGTCAAATCAACAGAGGCGTAATGAATAATTACCACACGTGCCACGGGACACCAACTGCCTGTGGTTGCCAGCACAAGCATAGTTCGGTAAGGTATAGCACTAGACCAACCAGGATTGCCAAATTGGTATTTTTAATGCCAACGTCCAGCAATTTGTCCTTATTTAAATCGGTTGGCATGAAAAAATGCTGTTTGGCATGTACGTCACAGTTTGGCATGTTTTTGTCTTTTTTGTGGTGTTGGCAGAAAAAAAACGTTGCTTGGAACTTTTCAAACCTGTCTGCTTTGAGTTTAAACTTTTGGATTTTTTCAGCCTGTTAGGCATTTATAGAAGCTATGTGGCATTTTTTGCCAAGAAATTGTCATATTTGGTCCAGGTTAACCTACATATCTAACATACCAAACGCTTGTGTACCAGATCCAAATAATTAAAATCTATAGTATGGTTCATGTTTTTGTTTTCACTACCTGTATTTTATTGTTTCAAACATGTATTAGCATTTTTATTTAGCATTTTCTATAAGAAGACATGGTACTTTTGGAAAAAAACAATTCTTTTGCAGTAATTCTAGGACAGGTTCCAAAGAAACACTGCGGTTTTGTCATTACTTATTCGGGTAATAGTAGAAAACAGACAACCATCGACCTGTTTCAATTCGTTTGGCATCATGTTTTGAAGCTATTTGGCATATTTTGATGAGCAATTCGCCACTTTTGGCCCATCAAGACCGGGCAACCCTGATATCAACGGCTGCTGGATACAACTTTGAAGCTGGACTAATATATTTTCCAATGTTGTTTCTTACATTGAGCCCAGATAAACTTGCGAAGCAAATATAGGCAAGTAGAAAACAATACATGTAAATAGTAATTGAACACACCAGCAATTGTTGCTTCAATCACAATTGAATAGGCCTATATCAAGTTGACATGTTTATTATTATGGGGCGAGAGACCGCAAGGAATCTAGTCTTGAATCTAGCCCCACAAGGAACCAACTAAATAACGCAACACGTAAACAAAAGACAAGAAAAAGCAACAGCAACAACATCAGCAGCAACAACCTATTATCTCAAATTAAATATGATAACAGACAGCAATGTAATTTAGCACATTAAGCAGACCAAGGGGGAGTCTCCGACAAATATCTGAAAACAAGACATGTATGTGAGACAAATGGAGCACGTTCATGTTGTTAGGTATTAGGTCAATAAAAAATTAAATGCATCAACTAGTAAAATCAAAAAGCAAATGAACAAATCGGACACGTGTATAAACAAATCTTGTAAAAAAGCAACACAAATAAACAGTAAGCACTGCATTGATGTAAAGTTCACGTCGTAGTATAACAGAGAGACATCATATTATTCTGGACCTCCATTAGTACATCTCAATTCAGTCACATAAGTATTATCGCATCAGTGACGACACAACTAACACTAAAGGCACACAAACAAAATAGTAGAGTAACAACATTATCATCCCAATGAATTATTCAAAAAATGAAATAAGTACAGGTTAACGATAGTAGTGTCCTAAGAGGTACACATAGGTCATGGTAATTCAAGGAAAAAAGTTTGTCTCGGGGTTACATCGTTAGCACTAAACAGAATTGGAGAACAGAAGCAAAAATTAAAAGCGGTATTTCCCGGACGATAAGGCATTGGAAAGAGATATAATACAGCATAACTTGATCCAGTAAGTATTTTTGTATGCTGGACAAAAGACTAGGAATGATTTATTTTCTAAGCCTTTGGGAATATTATTCAAGAGTCTTGGCCCTGTATTATAGTTCTTCGTGTTAGAGGTTTTTTGAAGTTGTAGTGAGACTGCTTTTAGTAGCTATTCAAGTAGGACAATTATGCCTTTCGTTAATATTAGTATAACAGCAGGAGATGAAACCTGGACAGCAATTGTGAACTATTTTGTACATACTTTTCCTAATTCGTAATCATATATTTAATTCATTTGAAACATTTTGCATGTGTGATATAAATCTATACCATGGGGATGTGATCAGCTTTAGATATTTCACAAATACAGCATATCGAATGGTTATGAAGTACCTTCAGATGAGTTAAATACGTTGCAAGGACTTTATCCCAGGTTAAACTGGCATAGTGGAGATGAGGATAGAAAAGAGAAGTAGACTTTTCATAATATCTTGATATCAGAAATTGGCTGAACCTTGCAGAGGGCGTGGCATCCTTGAGCTACTTTCTTTTCAACTGAAGCAATCCGTTCTTTGGATGTTATGATATATTTTTTCTATGGTAGATTGTAATCAATTATGGTGCCAAAGTATTTAGTAGAGTTAGCTTGCTCCAATGGAACATTGTTGTAATTTATGTTTATAGTTATACATGGGTTATGATTGCTTAATAAAATAGTTTTTGTTTTAGATATTTAATGCAAGTTTATTCTTTTGCAACGAATTTTAAATACGCTGTTTATTTTGATATTACTTTTTTTCTCCAAATTGGTAGGATCGTTATCAGAAATAAGTAATACTGTGTCATCAGCAAAAATATTACCAAAAAATAGAAGACAGGGGGAGATCATTAATATATTACTAAAATAGCCCAGGACCAAGAGTCGAACCTTGCGGCACACCACAAATGATTTGCATCTTATAAGATTGAATTCCATTCGCACAAACGAATTGCTGTCTATTCTGTAAATATGATGTGAAAAGGTTTAAAGCCAAACCACGAATTCCATAATGGTTGAGTTTGTCTAGTAACATTTTGTGATTTACAGTATCAAATGTTTTTTGAAAAAACCTTTTAACATCATATTTACAGAATCGACTTTTTTAAATCAAGAAAAATGCCACATGTGTATTGTCCAGATTCATTGGACGTAATATATGGTCATAAAGTTGGTTTAAAACTAGAAATGTAGAAAGTCCAGAACGAAAGCCAAATTGGTGGTTTGTAATTATGTTATTAGTATCTAGGAAGCTGACCAAGTTGTTATGCATCAATTTTTCAAATATTTTGGAAAAGTGTGATAAAATTGATGTTGATTTGTAGTTGGAAGCGCTATCTTTAGCATCAGATTTAGAAACTGGAATAACCTTTCAACTTATCAGGAAAGACTCCGTTTTGAACGCAGTGATTAAATGTATCTGTTAAATAAGTACTTATGATATTTTTACTCAATATCGCTAACCTGACATGAATATCGCAAGGGTCAGCAGACTTTTTGTCATCGAGTAAACTGATTAGCTTCAATTGGAGTTATAAACATGGAAGAACAGATTTGTGGAAGAGGTAAATGAGTATCAGTTACAAATAAGTTACAGGAGGTATGGCACTGGCAAGTGATGGACTAACTGATGTAAAAAATTGATTTAAAACTTGGGCAACAGATTGGTTGGGTGGAAGCAACAGGGACAGTGTTTTGAATAACTGGTATGGAATTGTCAACAGAGTTTTTACCAATTACTTTATTGATTGTTTTTCAAGTTTCTCTTGCAGCATTGGAGTTCTCTAGCTAGATTTTGCAATAATTGCGATTAGCTTTGTTTTCCAAGTGAGTTAAAACGTTAATTTTTGTATTTTTGAAACTCAGCAGCAATGCCACTATTCACAGCTGTTTTATAAAGTTTGTTTCTAGTTTTAATAGAATTTAGCAAACCTTTCGTTATCCAAGGTTTTGAGGCCGGTTTGGTCAATTTCTACGTAATTTGATTAATGGGCGTTGTGGTCCACAGAGCGTTTGAATATTTAAAAAAAGTTGTTGAATTCTTCATTTGGATTCTCATGGTTACTGGTAAAATTTTCTTGTAAGTTTGTTGATAGGTGCATCACAACATTTTCTGGATAGAATTGTTTCTGACAGCTTTACCATATAGTTAACTTGTTTTGTTTGGGTACTGTTTTAGCTAGAAGAAAGATACGATGGTGATCACTGATATCATATTGCAATATTCCAGGCTGTAGTTCATTCACTACAGCATATGCATGGTCAATTAGGGAAGGTTTTTGATGTAACATGAATCTTGTAGGTAGGGTGATCATCTGATGGTCATCTATAGATTGCATGTTATTTATAAACCGTGGTCTACAGTGTTATTAGGTAAAGTATTAATATTAAAATCTCCAAACAGGTAAAAGGTTGTCCTTTCCACATTTATGACATTTATACGATTTTCCAAAATTTCTCCAAAATGTTTTGTACTGTTATTAAGATAAGAGTATAATGCACCCACCAAAAAAACGTATTGTTAACATCTGTTGCTTCTATCCACATATCTTCGGTGTGGTCATTTTGTAAGTCGAAATAAGATCTGATTTTATAGATCATATTTGTTTTGACATACATTCCTACACCAGTTCGTAAAGATTTTCTAAACTAGTTTGCGAACTGCCACAACACAAAATGAACAACAAAACGAAACACCAATCTGTCTCGAATTTCTGAAGTGTAAAAACTCCATCGACATCGTGTTAACATTTAACAAGGCATGCGGAAGAAAAAGGATATCGCTGTATTGAGATTTTTTGAGATTATGTACCAAGAACGCCGTTACTGGCAAGTTACTTCATGTCCAAAATGCTGCCCGTGTTCCGTATAACAACTCATCGAAAACTCCCGTAGCTAATATTTTATCCACACCAAGATGAGACCAAGCAAGGTCAGAAATACAGTCATGCCACCTGGTGCTTGGAAAACTTTTGGGCTGCTTTCCGTGGGTGTAGACAAAATATCATCACTGAAGACAAAAGTGAAGACAAAATTCATAAGTCCCATGCAGTCGTAACTATAGGGCGGGCGTAGCCTTTAGGCGACAAATGTTGCAATAGAGACTATCAACCAGTGACCGCAAGTTTGTACAGACGCAGGATAAAATTAAGAAGCATAGATTAACTACCGGTATTTGCAAAATGCTGTTTGGAAATGTTTCTTGTTTGACATGTGTACGTAATTATAAATGGTAACAGACATGAAGTTGCGCTAAACAGACCATAAACAAGTTGTCCATGACTTTGCGGTTGTGATCCACATACCCTTGACTGTCTACAAGATTCACGGATCTCCAACGTTGTTAAACTTCCATTGCTCCTTTTGATTTTGTTTCACTGGCTTTGTGAAAAGCTTCCCACATTTGATGTGAGAGTACCTGAACCAATATATTTGTTTAATGCTTTCTATCTTGAAAAAATCTATGAAAACGTTATGCACAATCACAAAACATTGGTTTCTCAGCAAAAAACTAAGTTCCAAATATGAGGCATTTCTCTCATAAAATGAGAATGACATAAGTGCGGTGTTCGCCCATTTCAAGAAGTTGAACAAAGAAAAAGCGGGGTTTCGAATCCTGTGACACGGCCGCAATAGAGTATGTTTGTGTGGTTGTCAGAAACTACATCTGTTTCATTCAGTTACTAAAGAGCGAACAAGTATATTTCCATTTATGTCAGTTGTCGTTTATTGACTGAGAAACAAGAAACTCGCTTCAGAAAAGAAGACTTAAGCTAATTTGTATTTAGCCCAACATACTGGGACTTCAAGTTTTGACTGACATGATCAATGGCACGTATTTAATGGACAAAATGGCTTTTCAAAACCATAGCGCACAAAGAAGTCACCGATTTGAATCGTGATGTTACATATTTGCTCAGCGATATGCTGGACACAAACATGTTGCTGGCATAGGCGTCCGCAGGGGGGGGCAAGACGGGCGTTTCCCCCTGGAAATTCTGACAAAGAAGCAAAAATTTCTAGAAAACCTGAAATCAGCAGTTTAATTGTGGTTACTTGGGTTAATTCTTGCAATGACAGTTGGTTTGCCGATGTGACACTCACACTGCACAAGAGTCAGGTTCACTGTTCTGGTAACATGCAGTGATGAGCTTGCAGTTTACTTAATCCGCTTCTTTGCCTGCAGAGGCAGGTTGCGAAATCATACTGTATGCGGTACACATACGAAGGGGAGAGTATTCTTTCAGATGCCATGGGATGACCTAACGTTTTAAGACAAACAACCAATGCTCTTCAATTTTATAGCCTGAACCTTTTAAATCATAGGCTGGATTTTATGACGACAAAATGAAGTTTCACGAAATATGAAGTTGAAACCTGTAACTCATTTATACAGTGTCTACAACGCGTTTGTATATTTTTACACAAATGTTTTGCATGATAAACGCAAAAGATTGGTTGGCACTAAGGAAACGGCGAGCTTATATTCAGTAGATAAATGTCTGAAAAAGAGACAAATATTTCATTGGCTTCAAAACTAAGTGCATATAAGGTTCCTATCCCAAACAAACATTAAAAATATATTTTCAAATTGCAACATACAACATTGCAAGATTGCGACATCATGAAGCTTGTTTTCGTAATGTCACAAAGACATGACACGCTTATGCTGGTTCAAATTGAATAAAAACGCAGAGTACGCTTTCTTGTCGATGTAAATGCTCTCTATACCATCTTGGGCAGGGGTGGGGAACCTGCAGCCAGCGGGCCAAATGCGGCCCGCGTGAACATTTGATATGGTCCGCATCAGATTTTTTGTTACCCAAGTTAGAGTACAAGATCGCTTCAAAACGAAGCTCCATGATAAGCAGGTACTAGGATAATTAGTCAAAAGAAGTCACTCTTCCTCATAGTTGCATAAAGGAAGAATTTTAGGACAAAAATAATTGATTTTGTGGCCCACCAGCGATAATTCACAATTAATGCGGCCCGTGATAGTAAATACGTTCCCCACCCCTCATCTATGGTGACTAATTCTTTGATGCGAGATCATTCTTTTTGTACTGTATGAAACTACGTATCTAGCTTCGCTAAGCATCAACGCTCAAAACGAAGAAATACTGCTTTCTAGTCCAGTTGTTGAGATGTAATCTATAATCGCAAGCGAAATCTAGCGAGGAAAAATATTGCCGTTATAAATCTGCCATTATTTGAAAATTCATTGGTTAGCCATGGCGTTTGATAGGCTAGTTGCTGTAATTTCTAAATAACTCAATGAAAGCGCCTTAAAATCTCACCGAAACTGAAACCAGCAAGCTTTTATTTTTTGCTCATTCAACTGTGAAAACTCTGTAAAAGTGTAATAGCAAGATATTTCTGCAAGTTACGTTATGTTGTGTTAAATTCTATTCAAGTGCCCCCGTATCAAGGACAATAAAATAGTGTGTTAACTTGACTCGGTGTAAAGACCCCAGTTCCACTAGGGCAACTGTTACATCAGAGTTTTCAAAAGCGTGGCCAGTCAATTCGTTGGATGGAAATGAGGCAATGGAGTGCCCCGGTTGAGGTATTGAATCACGGCAATTGACAGCATGCAACGAATACTTCCGCAGTGGTGTGGTCGAGTCACATTCTTCGAGGCACGATTCAGTTCGAGTCAGAAGCGCCTGAAGTCATAGTGGAGTTACGAGTCATTTCAACTGTTATCAAATTAAGGCATCGATGCTGGAAGAGTCGAGTCCGAGGCATGCCAGAAAACCTTGGAGTCACTTCAAGCAGTGGCGTAACTAGAGCTTTAATCCAGGGGGAAAACTTAGCTTAAGGGAGCCCACTGGCCACCGCAGGGGTTCCACTAGCCAACGCTCAGGAAAAAGTTGAAAAACGATAGTGAATCCAGATGTTGATGTCTATACTAAAGCCTGAAATTACTGGAAAACACTGCGAAAACTTTAGAAAAACGAAAAGAAACAACAACCTACTGAAAACAAGAAGAATACTAAATACCGAAATATGACCTAAGTGGGGGCCCGGTTTTTACATTTTGCTTGCCAAGAGTAGACGAATCGCATCCCTGCCACACCCCGACAGTAACACCACTAATTCCAAGTCGATAGATTGTCAGTTCAAGTCACATAAAGCAAGGATTGTAACCATTTTTTGACCGAATACGAAAATTTTATTGCTAGAATTTGACTCGAGTTACAAATCAGAACGGTGCAATTCCATTCGAGTGGTCTAGAAACCAGGGCTGCGGAGCCGGAGCCGTAGCCCGGAGCCCCGGAGCCGGAGCAGTTTTTAAAATTTAGCTCGAGCCAGAGCCGGAGATGGTGGTTAATTTAGCAGCTCCGGCTCCGGACCCTTTCTGAGATGCCTCATCCAACACTATTTGCTAAGCGCGCTGAAAAACAGGGCTCTTTAATCTGGCTCACGCCTTACAGCACCTTGCTATCTTCAATTATGAATTATGACTAAACAATAGCGCTCAGTGATGTATACTAGTGGTTGTCAACCTTTTTTGTATTGGCACACTTTTAAATTTGCTCGATAACCTGTACACCCTTACCATGCACCAGGCCCGCAACCAGAGGGGGGCAATCGGGCAATTGCCCCCCGAAATTTTTAAAACCGTATGTATTTGTTAGGTACAACAACAAGTTACATCATTTTGCCCCCCCCCCCGAAAGTATCAGTTGGTTGCGGCCCTGCCATGCACTAAAATCAAGTTCTGTAAAAGTGCAAAAGCTTCAGCGATTTTAACGATGCAAAAGTCGCTGTCTTGGCAGATTTTTGGTTATCAGTTATCAGCATTCCTGAACACCGAAATCCCAGTCAAAAAGTGATTTCTGCTTTTATTCGCATGCCAACAACCCACCTTTGTAAGGATTTTCTGCTCTTGTCGAAATAAAATGAAAAGGCAAGCTCAATCAAGGTTGTTGATCCTCTTATGAGAGAGGCCTTTGAAACGGTTAAAACCTCGTTTTTCGCAACTGGTGGATGAAATTCAGCGGCAGCATTCATATTAAATGAGATATGTTTTTTATTCACATTGGGTGTTTCACAACTTCGCAAGCTGCAAAACCGGCTTTCATTGAATTTTGTGTGCCGTGTCAGTGCGGTTTTCTGCGCTGTTGTTGCTACAGGCGTATAGCCCAAGTCAAACCCCTCATCCATAAAGGGCTACACGATCCTTAGCAAATAACTCAGATTCAAATAAAGCCAAAAATTGCCTTGAAAATTAATGGACATTGGGTGTGCTTTTTGAGCAGGGAAAACCCCCAACTTTTGCTGCAGTTGAAACACCCGCTTTGAAACTTTTTTTCTGGATAAACATCGTGCCTCAGCATGATATATAACCTCATTACGTCTGCTTCCATGTCGTTGAACGCTTCTGAAAACATTCGATGTTTCTTTGAGCGTGAGCAGATGAAATTTACAAAGTTTTCGACTTCATCGAGAACAATCTCCTGACCTGAACAGTGGCGTTTTCTTGAAGTAATGTCTTAATTATAAGTTCTTCTCGATGAATCATGGCATAACTTGAAACACAGTCAAGGGAAACTTTTTTTATTTTTGGACAACTCCATTAGTAGAACCTTGCATGGCTGCTGCTCCGTTGGCAGCAAATGATTAATTACACTTTATCCAATCAAAGCCATGTTCCTCAATGAGCTGATTCAATTTGGCGAAGATGTTTTGAGCAGTTGCACAAACTTTTACACAGCACAAGTAATACTCGACAATGGTTTGGTTTTGTTTCCTCATTGGCAAACCTACAATAGAGAATCAACTGCCCCTCGTCTGAAATATCTATTGTTTCATCGAGCTGAATACCAAACAACTGAACTTTCTTCAGCTTGTCAAAAAGTTGTTTTAAGAAATCTCCTGAATTATGAAGGTATCTGTGTTTAGTTCTGTTGTCTTATAGTGGAATTTTTCTTACTTTGTACTTTGTGAACGTTTTTTCCTCCGTGCAGAATGTCAGTGTTAATTTTAAGACAGGGAAAGCTACAATCTGCAACTCTGCATACGGATGTTTTCTGGGCATAACGACAGGAGCCCTTTTCAGGAAAGCAAGTACTTAATCGATATTTTTTATACCACAATATTCTCAAACGACGAAGTTTCCGCCAATGACTATCTAGAGATGCTTCAATTAATCTCCTTGACTTATATTGATGAGTAGAATACCGTGACTTCACACGTTTTTTTGAGATGCCCTGGAGCCAAATTAATATTACCAAATACGACTTTGTAAAACAGGAAATGCCCTGAAGGATACGGGTTCAACGTTTCTTCTTTCGTTTGATAAAACCCATACGCGATGTAAGCTTCGTTCCTATACAATGCAAGCTTTTTTCTCTTGAATAACTTTCTTTATAACTGCACACTGGTGACTCTCGACGTTACTCCCGGAAAGGTGGACTATGTTGCACTCAGCATGTGATTTGCTGACTTCCTTACTCTCACTTAGTTCACTGAAGTATTTACTTTGACAGTTACTATGCTCTTTCACAACTATTTTTCTCTGCCAAGTTTTTCTTTAAAAAAATGCATATGTCCAATTTATTTGAGGATGAACAACTTCCTGCAATAACTTTCAAAAGTATAAGATGATAACAACTTAAAATCTGAACAGAAAAATTGCAAAGTGAAATTTAACATACAGTTTACTAACTTCTTCTCGGTGTAAGTTCCCGCTCAGCACTAACTAACTGCTTGAAAAGTAATGTGGAAAATTACGTTACATATCTTACTACAAAACAATCATCATTGCCGAGAAAAGCATGATTGTTACATTAGCTTACGCAAAATTCAAGCTAGAGCAATCGTTCCCAACCTTTTCTACCTGCACACTCCCGACTGCGCTGCATTTAGCGAAAAAAGGATACCAGTGGCGTAGCCAGCCCAAAAGTTTGGGGGGTCAAAATGGTTGACTTTAGGCGAGCAACAGTATTTTTGTTTGGGTCGCTTCTCAAAGCACAAAATGGCTAGATATGCTAAAAATTTGGGGTGGCTATGCATCCCCCTGGCTACGCCTATGAAGGATACATAATGGTCACCTGACCAACATTACAAACAGGCGGGAGAAGAGAGACAATTCACACTCTACGATATACGATCTTAGAGCCTGTGAAACGTTGGCACACTGCGCTAACGCAAAGAACATTGAATGTGAGGCAATGTGACTGTTCTTGAAGAACAGACGTCTGGTACACCCCTGTACACCCCATCGTGGTGGTACACCCCTGGAAAATTCTGGTACACCCTGGGGTGTACGATACACCCGGTTGACAAGAACTGATGTATACAACTGGCTAGTCCACAACATGCTTGCCCGCATGCCGATCGCACTTGGGAATTGCACCAAGATTGTTTACACAGGTTTTGTACGGTGTTGTGTTATTGGCGCTTTATAACTACAGTGGTCTTGTAGCGCCACGACTGAGTTTGTACAATGCCTGGTTTCATTTTATTCGCTTTGTTTTGTGTTCTGGGTGTGTTCCCTGCAGCTCTTCCGCACACCGTGCGCCTGGTAAGAAGGCTACAGAACCAATTTACAAGGTCTTGGTAAGACCCTACCAGCATCGAAGCGGACGCACTTACCACGAGACCACGGGCTGGTCCAAATTTACACAGGTCAGTAGTAGCTGACTAGCTGTTAGTCTAAAATAGCCACAATTAAAGTCATTGCCGAACGCCGATAATAATTGGTTAAAGTAGATCATCCCCTGTGAGTTTTGTAACCGATATTTTTTATATCGGTGTGTGTCCAGGATTTTGAATAAACAAGAAAAATAGAAAAGTGCATTCTCCCGGTCTGCAGTCTCCAAACATCGGCTACGCGACACTGTTGCAAAGCGCACTATGGGCATTCATGATGATACCGTCTCAAATGGCTTTTAAGGTGAAGTTATTTGAATATTCTGTAACCACTGTCACAAATAGCTCAAGCAGTTGAGCCTACCAGCCAACTCCAAACTTAACTCTTCTCTTGTTTACCGCTGTTTCGTCAAGCAATTACGAGTCTATTCCAACTCCTTTCGTCATGCGAACTTTGTTATTTCACTGATTTCTGCCACGCTGCTATTTTGTGGAGCAGTGTAGTCAAACTACTTTGGATCAACGGGCCATATTACAAAAACGTGACAACTCGCCGGCCACTTCTCATTAAATGGTCTATAAAAAACAGATTGACAAGATACAAAAAGGAAAATAGGTGAGTGAAGTCAGTGTGTCATCGAAATTATTACACAATAGCAATAAAAATTTATTACAAATCAATGCAATGCCTGTGGTTGAGGCTTCTCTGACACTATCGTTCCTATATCAATACCAATATGTTTGTGGTAGCAAGCCAGAGACTTGACAGTGCTTCGCCTGACATTCGATTGATGTTTCGGATTTGACTTGCTTCATAGTAGAAAATGTAGCCCACTCTCACACATTTATCGCATTTATGTGCTTCTGACAGTGGCGTACGGAGAAAATTTTCATGGGGTTTTTCATTCAGTGGCATATGGTGGTCATTTTTATTTGATGTGCGCTGTTTGTGACGTCACAATTTGACGTCGTATATATCTTTCCAAACCAACGTTTTGGCGAAGTTTGTTGGCATAACATGCATATTCGTCTACACGCACTCCCCTTAATTTATGTGTCATTGAACTGAATATAAACTATCAGCGCTCCAGGTTAGGATATCGTAGGAAAATGCATTCAACCCTACGACACAGCAGTTAATAACTGCAAAAATATCAGGCTGCGCGTTAAAACATTGGAGTAAAACACATTCATCACTGCGTCAGAGCAATTTACAACTGCAAAATGAGGCTGCGCTAATGTCTTGTCGAATACGAGCAGTGGAGCACAGAAAGTGTGCGGCTGGACTGTCTGACGCACACCCCGGTTTGCAAGGTAGAATCTTGCTAAACTACACAAGAATTGAGAATGCGCATAAAGTACGCAAGTAAACGTTCGATTTTTTGTTATGTATAGAAGCTAGTAAACTTTTACAGTAGTTTTCCTTTTTCCCCGCTGAGACATTATCAAATATTTGAATGCTTCTGTTTTAACAACTGCTGTTTTTGAGCTCGTGCAACAGATTTATCATGCTACAGAAACTGGTAATGTAGCCAATGTGGTCAGCACTTGCGCTGATCAGCCATAGCAGACAAAACAAAGACAATTGTTTCCGTTGACGTGAACTATCGCGGAACACAATAGTAAACATGCGTAGTGGACGAAATGTCTGCAAAATGTGGTCAGATGGTTTCTGGATGCAGACGATAACCCAGATTCCCACCAAAACCTAATCATTACTTTTCGGCCCATTTACAATGTTTCTTGAAATTTGAATGCAAATTGTTTCCGTTACGTGGTATTTGCATTAAGTCGAAAAATTAACAAGCAAAAAGTATGTGAAAACCATTCATCTCCTTTGCACAGGTAATAAAGATTTCGTAAAATATCAAGCTCAAGGGGGCGTTTATCCCCAACCCCCCTCCTTGCTTACGCCCTTGGCTTCCAAACGCCGAGTGCATTTTCATTGCAAAATGTGTCAGTTTGGGAAACCTATTTATGCTGATTATTTTCTAGAAGCTCTCTACGGTCTAGCTCCAAACTCTTTTGTTAGAGAGCCACTACACAACAGTTCAAGGACCGGACATCTTACGTAATAGGATTGTTTCGGTATATGTTACATTCTACGAAATTAATGAATTTTTTGTAAATACATTATTTTTTCATCATTGGCAAAATGTCTTCATGAGCCGGATGAAATGTCTTTGCGGGCCGGATTTGACCCGCGGGCCGTAGTTTGGAGACCATGGTCTAGACTAACGCCTGTAATACTGTACATTATTACTATTAAAAGATGCTATGCGTGTTCTAATTAAAATTACCTATACTTATATCCACACAACAATCAATAGTGAGAAAGCTAGCAGGCATAAAAATTCTGTCCGCGCGCCACATGTGGCCTGCGGGCCTGTAGTTGGACCACGCTGGTGTAGAGGACGAAGATAAGTAACTGTGTTACCGTCAACTAATTGTATCAAAACGTGCAACGCTTCAGAAGCAGGTACATAACCGAGCACCAAAAATCAGATTTATCATTCGCGTATTGACAGCTGCCATAGTCCGCTCATGCTGCGAGACAAATTAATTTGATCGAAATAGGTCGAAATACGTTCATGTTGGGACTTGTTCTAGTCACATCAGACTGTGGAATTACTACCGAGTGTAGTGTGAACAAGTCAGTCAATACCACCGCAGCGCATATTTGCGCATTTTGTGAGACTAAGTCCTTGTGCAAAAACGCAAAGTGTGACGCTTACGGACATTTTGGTGGCACAAACAGTCACAATCGGCGAGCAGAAGATCAGCCCGAAGTCGGATATTTTTTTAAAGAGTTTTTACCGACTCCTACTACTCTAGACCATACTCCTTCCGAGTACACAGGCCTGGTAGTAGTAGCAGTATTAATTCAAAATATGTTGGAATAACACGCTCACTTGCTACAAGAAGGACACTAGGAATACCGAAATTGTTAAAGCGTATTAACAAAGCACAGCCGGAGTGGAGCCGGAGCCATGTTACGAAAAAACACAGCTCCGGAGCCGGAGCCATGCTTACGAAAACAGAGAGCTCCGGAGCCGGAGCCATTTCATTTTTACAAAAGCTCCGCAGCCCTGCTAGAAACCAATCAGACTTGTGTCGATAGTAGTCACAGAGCCAAATATGTGACTTGAGTCGAGCCATCACATTATCGCCACGAAATCTGACCGGAATCCAATCGAGTCAAAGAAATTGGTGACTTGAGTCGAGTCAAGCCCAGTCCATGATTAAAGTGACGCAATCACTGCAGGCCTATCTGCGTGCAGGCCCGTAGCCAGGTTTTAACGTTTGGGGGGGCACAATAGATTTTTAAGGGGGAAATGTTTTTTGTTTTATTGTATGTTAAAATAGTTTATTTTATTCATTTTCAGGATGTTTTTATAATGACCAGACCACCTTTGCTCCATTAGTCGTGCCATAGCGTCACCGCCAAGCTTTTTATACATGACAGAAACTTTGGGAGTGGACAAAAATTTGCTTATCAAATTGCAAATGTCAAAGTACTCGCAAACAACAGGTAAACGGTCGCACACATGAACAACCACTAAATGAAGTTTGTGATCAGCATGCATGTAGGGAACGTCACGTTTGACATGTTGACCAACTGAACCTTGCACTTCACCGTGTTTTGCCGACATCACCGACGCTCCATCGTATCATTGTGCCAGTTACAAGATTCCGCAAATCAATTTCATACAAGATCTAAAACATTCTTTCTGAAATATACTTTGCAGCAAATTTTTGAAGTTCATATATTGCGAGCAATTTTTCTTGTGGGACAGCGTCTCTATCCACAAAGCGAACTACGACACTTTTAACAGCTCAACGCCAGATTTGTCACGAGTTGCGTCGCATTTCAGTGTGAATAACCTGGTATTTGATGAGTAGAATTTCGCTAATATGCTTTTTCGGACAAGTGATGTTATAGCTTCAATTACATCATTTTAGATTTCTGGACATGTGTACTTCTCATTGTTTGGGATACTGCGGGAAATATTCAAGAGGTTTTCATCCTTCTTGAAAGAAATTTCCATCAGCTACAAAAAGAAGCCTGAATGCAATAAACTTAGGTCTCCTTCAGCTGTTCCCATGAACGATAACTCGTTTACTGCAAGAAATTTTATGTCTTCAACAATAGGTGAAAGCAGGGCTGTGAGCCGAAACTCAAATTTCGGGCTCCGGCTCCAGCTCCACTCATCTAAAATGTTTGGCACCGGCTCCAACCTCTAAAAGTTTTTTGGCTCCGGCTCAAGAACGATTTGGTCCATTAAAAACTGAAACCATTGTATTATTTGTACAATTGGCTTGCTCCAAAAACTACGTCTGTTGAACAGGAACTCAAATTTCAGACTCCGGCTCCACCAAAATTATTTGGCTCCGGCTCCAACCATGCAAAATTGCTTGGACTCGGGCCCCGGCTCCACAGCCCTGGATGAAAAATAGTATATATTGCGGCTAACCACATCTCGTGACAACACTAAGTCAGCTGAAGAACAGCTTTTTTCTCTTGCTTGACGCTCCACTCACACAGATATAACCTGAATGTGAGATGTAATAGCGGAATGCTTGCTTAGTTCCTTACCTGTCTCCGCACCTGTTTTCCAGTTCTGACATCTTGTGTGAGTAAATGCTTTGTATCTGTCATTAGAAGCAAGCAGCAACAAGCATTCCTTTGAGCTGAATATTCCAGTCATTCTCGGTTGGCATACCAGTTTGTTTGAAAAGATCGCATCGTTTTGCCAAACTTTGATTTGGGGTTCTAACCATTGGCTGACAAGGTTCGCTCCGTGGGCCAACTCAAAATGATCCGTGGGCCAACAGAACTACAGTGCATCCTCGATTATCCGGCCATGTTGGGCAACCTTTTTCTAAAATGTTGGCCGGATAGGCATTTGGCCGGATAAGAAAAGTATCTATCGTAGGGTGCCCACCGTCCACCACCTACACTACACTTAAAAGAACCTAAAGAAAAAAGAACGAAAAAACTAAACTAGTATGAGAACAAGCTTAGCCACAAAACAGTTTAAACATTGTTTGTTGGCTTTCTAGTTTTTTTCCACTGTAAAACGTGTAGATTTTAGACTAAATAATTGAATCTACCTCCCTGCTGAACCCGGCCGGTTAATCGAGGGGCCGGAAAATCGAGGATGCACTGTATTTTGATACAATCGGGGAAGCATGGTTTACCAGTGTTTCTGCAGTAATGCGATATTTTCGAATTAGCAATGCGAAATACAACCACATTGGATGGAAAGATTTGCTTGGTTATATGTACCTCTTACAGCCAACTTGACACATTTGAGAGAACTTTCTTTAGACTCAAATTACTCAATCAACTTGCTAACTTGGTCCTTGTGAGCATTGTTCAAATGCTGTTTGAGCTGGAATGGTTTTAAACAGCTGTTAGACAACGTTTTCATCCACAACACGCCCTTGCGGAAGATTCTCTCTATCTTTCTGGAGGCAAGTAAGGTCATACTTGATGTAGTCTTTCTGTATTTCTCTTATTAGCCTTGGCAATCGATATCTTGCACTGCAATATGTCTGGGAAAAATAATGATTCGTCAAAAAGTACGCTGGCATGTCTCACCGCAAAGCACAACTCCGCAGTAGGCTACCACACCAAACCATTTGCGCAGTGAAATCTGATTCTAGTGCACTTGCAACATTACAAAACGTTGGAAAAACAGGAAAACAAGAAGCTACTTGAAATAAATGTGTAGGCCCTACTTTGTTCATATTTTCGTAAGACTTTATACTTATTCTAAATCCAAATAATTCACCAAATTTGTAATTCATTTATAATTCTGGTAATTCAGCTTTAAAGTATTTACGCTTACTAAAACCAACTTATGTTAGAATTTTCTTAGATAGAACACTGGCTAAGACTATATTCTTATATTACCACAACCGGATTGCTAGGGCCATGGCGTTGTTTGCACTAACAGAGAGACTGCTGAAACAGTTTCGAAAGACGGTCTTCAGTGACTGTGACGTCACAAATCGGAATTGTTACCAGTGTGGACGTTCCTTAGTACAATTGATTTTGTAACAATGAGGTTAGCCTTTTATGCAACGTGCGGTGGTGTTGCGAGTTGGCGTAACGATTAACCAGATTAAAAACGAGCATTTGCAAAATTTGTTAGTTTTTCGAGTTTGAATCATTTGGGGGAGCACAAAAAAATTGGGGGGGCACTGCCCCCGAATTCCCCCCCGTGGCTACGGGCCTGCCTGCGTGCGAAATAAAAGTATTGCTCATAGCTTGCGTTTTTCTGACTGAACTTGCCTGCACTTGTTACGATATTTTCAAATAAGCGTGCTACGTTAACTTTATATATTTAAAGCACCGTTTTAGCCACACGGCGAATAAGTTTTGTAGCAGAAATGCTTCTCTTCAAGAACAGCAAAACCAGGTAAAGAAGATCTCCTAAACAAGATTTACACACTTGATTGTCGAATGTGTTTAAACTTGTGTTTACATACATCTTTCATGAAAGATTAAATAACATTTTGTGTTTTCATTCCTGGAACTAATTCAACCTCATGAGCCACTGACTTTGAATGATACACCCGTGTGGCACGCTGCCTGATCGTGCGCTTTCATCATGAGGTAATGAAATATGGACCAACAGTGACATCTAGCGCATGTGTGATAGACCTTTGTTAGAGAAACTGAGAAGCAACACAGCCTTGATATACCACTGAACATTGATAAAGCCATGTTTAACAACGGCGTTTGTGCTGGACTAAGCTATGCTGTTGTTTTCAAAGTTATCTATTGTCGAAACAGCTTAGCATCAAATTTGACAATGTCTCAGTCTCAATTGAACATTTTTTGGAAAAACATGAATGACTTCAGAAAGTTCGTCAAAGGGGAGATAACCGGTGGCAGATTTGCATGTGGCTAGTTTGTCCATATGTACATTGGTTCAGTAGCTTACAGCGAAAACGACATTGGCTCATAACCACCATTATACAGTTTA
>Ga0210059_1004999_pt1 | contig 21332 bp, 14 predicted proteins | sample Ectturendosymbi2_FD_188042 | JGI IMG/M metagenome (GOLD analysis project Ga0210059, IMG submission 188042) | Ecteinascidia turbinata endosymbiont from Florida, USA - Sample 2 (SPAdes) (version 2) | ecosystem: Host-associated > Tunicates > Ascidians > Unclassified | place: Key West, Florida...
TCCACCTGACAACATTATCCAGCTTAAATTTCGTTTACTTTTACTGAAGTTCACAATAATGTGTTCTGTATTGATTGATATGTACAGTATTTCTTTTGACTATTGTTATCATAAACAAGATCGGTTCCCTCACAGACACAATGGCGTTCACGCCAACAATGAGATTGTGAATAGCTTGATAACTCCTCAGTCAATGCACTCGTTGCAAAAATACTAGTTACGCAATTTCTTAAAATGGTCTTGATTATATGAATGAGTTGTTTGACTCAAACCGAATGTGGATTTAGATAATACGACATCATTTATACAAACTCTTTATACTGACACTCGATCATTCATTCTCGTCCTACAAACTACCAATAAAATAGAGAACTGATTAAAAGTTTCCCTGAGCTTGGTTGCTGCACACTAAAGTGTGTTGCTGCGCAATACTTGCCCCTGTGTTTCAGTGTTTTCTTTCAGTGAGGCATGAAATGCTGTAAAATACCGGGATATTTGACTTTGTCGACAAGCTTAACATTTACGCCATTCAGGTAAGTTGACTGTTTAAACGAGTGATATGCAACGCGGGCGATTTTGTGATTTACCAGATTTGGGGGCGATTTCAGTTGCCAGGGGGCGATTTGTGCAGGTTAGAATATATTAAAATTCTCTATTGATTCCACAAATAAAAACTACATTTTCCACTTAGGAACCAATTCATTTGATGCACTTTCGACCCCATGTTCCGTAAAAAAGGTTATAAAACACAAGATATGGGACTGATGATGTAACAATCAAACTACAGTAGCATTGTCCTGTGTAACGCATTACTGCACTAACTATCCAAGGCTACCGAGACGTTACTGGTTGGGAGCCAAGCACCGTGGTTCTGACGAATTTTCAAGTATATTGTTAACCTGATGTTTAAAATAAGATAAAATGGTGGGGAAACTGTTGTAATAAGAAGTTTGGTAGCTTGTTGACCTAGTCGTTGAATTAGCAGCGTCAAAAAAGCGACAAGCAATTTAACATTTGCAAGTCTCTGGGCATGTCAACCCGCGCGGAATTTTGGACTTTTCTCGTATACAGCAACATGCACTGATTCGTTTTATTATATTTATGTTGATTGAAAGGAACCAACACTGATAGAGCTATCGGAAAATACAGTACCTAATCGGCCGAGCTACATTTCTTAAAACGAAATACTTCAGTTTCTTTGAAGATACTAAAAATGGTCCAACATTGCTACCACTAAATCATCACATTGACTTTCGCTGTGATTAATAATATTGATAAAAAGTTGTGAGTAAGCTTAGCTTAATTATTTCTCCCCATGAACTGACACAGATCCCCAATTGTATGTGTTATTATTAGCAAAATTGCCTTGAAACAAGACTTCTTATAGTATTCAGTAGAGCATTGCCAAAACATTGTTTCGTAAAAACGTCATAGTCCGGCAAAACACGTCATAGTCCGTTATCATGTGTTTTATAAACTTTACTTCGTGACTTGAGTAAAACAGTGGAACCAAGTGTCTTCTATTAAAAAATAGGTGAAAAAGGACTGTTGTGAGGCGATTTACGCATAGGGTTGCCAGATGCGCTTTGGAAAATACCGGCCATTTTGCTTTGTCAATAGCGCCAGATCTAAGCTGTGTCGTATTTCGCAAGCAGCACAAGGAAAGCACAAAGACAATCAGTATCGTTAAGCCACAATTACTCATTTGCCCATATTTTGGCTTGATCATTACATTTCGGTGCGTGTGTAACGTAACAATTTGCACCAAGGATTGCGTCAACAGCAGCAAATAAACTTCACTGAAAGTACTGTCCTGACAAGATTCATTACTAGAGTCAATATAATTTGAGAAATTCCGCGTTAGTTCTTTTTGAAGTTATGGCAAATTATTTATTTTCAAAATACCGGCTTCAGGCGCTGATTTTCAAAATACCGGCCTTTCACCGGCCTCTGCTAAATTGGCAGTAAAATATCGGCCAGGCCGGTGAAATACCGGCCATCTGGCAACCCTATTTACGCAGCAATTAATGGCTAGCAAAATCATTTACAGTTAGCCGTAAGTTGTAAAAGATGCTTATTAAAATTTTCAGTCGATTCAAGTGTTTCACGGTGTTTGTAGATATAGCCAGAGGTGTAGTGGGGCGGGAACGCGTGGGAACGTCGTTCCCACACCTTTTTCACGTTTTGTTTTGAAATGGCTTTGAAGCTGTTTTAAAATGGCTATTTTCTGGGTGCGTTCCCACATTTTTTTGTTAGCACTACATCTCTGGATATAGCTGCAGGCCTACTGCGTTCATCTGACTAACGACACAGCATATCAGTGCAGTGGGCTAGGAAAGGGATAACTTGTACTAGCAAGTAAGTCCAACCACTCCCATCATGGCTAAACTAAAAATTCCAAAAAATCGTTTTCACCACCTGTAGTTTGAAGTTTACTGAAAAGTCTGTTGTGGAAATAATGCCAAATGTTGAATTGCGTATAAAGTAGCTGGGTGAAATGTTTCGCCAGTTAACTAACATTAGCGAATGCGATTCCACATGCAGGAACTTTTCATCGACTACCAAAGCGATGATGAAGCCTGTGCCATCTTTTAGTAACACGGATGGTCGGACTTTTGGATCAAGTGCAGTGAGCGTTTTCCGGACGTTTTGAGGGAAAGTTGAGAAAGTTTTTTTGGGGGGAATAATATGTTGCTGAGCAAGTTTCGACAATGTTCTGCATATGCGTAATAAATAACGCAATCGTCTTGACATGAGCAAGACTGGTGGAAACGCTATACGACTTAAGCTGGCCAATTTGCTACCTGCTTTAAAATACTTGCAGATAAAAAGCCGACAAGGTTCGCAGTAGTTGGAACCAGGGCTGAGGAACCGAAACACAAATTTCGGGCTCCGGCTCCAGCTCTAGGCATCTAAATTTTTGACTCCGAATCTGGCGCCAACCTCTAAAAGTTCTGGCTCCGGCTCCAGAACGGTTTGGTCCATTAAATTAAAAACTAAAAACTATTTGCATTAAAAACTAAAAACCATTGCATTATTTGTACCACTGGCTTACTCCACAAACCATGTCTGTTGAACGGGAACTCGAATTTCAGGCTCCGGCCCCACCATTCAAACGTTTTTGGCTCCGGTTCCACAGCCCTGGTTGGAACCAAGTGTTTTCGGAAATGAATGACATTGTTTCTACAAATGCAACTGCATTCGTTTTGTTTATTTATTTTTTTGTGCTAACTATTAAAACTAAACTGCCCCTTTATGTCATCAACATTGAAATATTTTCAAATTAAAATCATATTTTTGCCTACATTAAAATCATAAGTGGGGGGCGATTTTTAAGCAAAGTTCCGGTAGGGGTGCGATTGAACAAAAAAGGTTGAAGACCGCTGGTTTAAACAGATGCTTGAAACTCAACACGACGGTTAAAATATTTATTCACGCATTCAGTAATGTTGTTTTCTGACACTATTGAAAAAAGAGCAACAAGAACCTTTCACGCAAAAAGTGGGTTGATGAAACCACAAAAGTGTCGGGGAGGTTGGTACAAGGCAAGTAGTTAAGAAATGAAACCGGTTTAAGCGAAATGAAACGGGTTAAACGTGTTTTTGGTGTTAAGTCAGATGACAATTTTCGTTTGCTTCGATTCAGAGCCGCAACCAGCTAAAATGTTTGGGGGGCAAAATTATTCAAACTTGTTGTCTTACCCTTTTAAGTAGTAAGGAAGTTCTTGAAAATTTCGAGGGTGAGAAATTCCCGGCTGCCCCAATCCCTGGTTATGGCCCTGCCTCGATTTCACAATTGAAGAATGCTTAGCGTGAACTCTAGGCCTTGAATTTCATTGTTGAGTTGCTTTCACGTGATGAAAGCAAGGGAACTTGGCTGACTGATGATATCTACATTGTAATTCAGGTTATTTAACGGTACCTTTGCAGAGATGGCTTGTATCGAGTTACTATCAAACTTAGGCAAAAAGGTGGGTCTTTGTGATTCTGTGATGCTTGAATGACATAACAAATAAAAGCAGTTCGTTATTAAACCGCAGGTTTCGAGAATATGAAAGCAGAAAATATAACATGAAATAATTAATTAAGGAAAATAAGCAAATAGTACGCAATACAGTCACCTAAACTTTTAAGGTTGTTGCTGCCTGGTCCCAACTGATGGTATGTCAATTCCATCAGGAGACAAGAGGTCTGTTTACCCATAACGAACATCTGCTAGAGATATCGGAATCTACAGAAACATATCATGTAATTTTACTTGAAAATAGGTGCATCCATGAGCTAGAATCATTTATGGCAGCGTAGTCGAACTAATTCTGACGTACGAGCCATTTTACAAAACCGTGACAACTTGTGTGTCACTTCCAACATATTGATGTATGAAAAAACAAGCTTACAAGATTTACATTCAAAACGGGAAGATAAACGCGTGCGTGATTGAAATTACAACACAATAGCAATTTATCACAAATCCGTATCAGTGAGATGCCTTTGGTCGAGGCTTCTCTGACACTATCGTTTCTTTTTCAACATCATGGTCAGTGGAAGCAAGTCAGAAACTATCGTCCAGTGCTTCGTCTGCCATTCGATTTCTGTTTTTAGATTTGACTTGCTTCATCGTAAAAACGTACGTACTCTCACACAGCTATATGTTTCAAAACATTGAGTGCACTTTTAGTTCGAAATCTTTCAGTTTGGGTAAACTATATTTTCTGAAAAATTTCCAGAACCTCTCTACAATCTAGTCACAGTCGTATGCCGTTAATATTGTACGTTTTTGTTAGAAGATGTTGTGCTTATTCTAATTAAGATTACCTAGCCTACTGTAACATAAACACAAAATTAAACCAATACTGAGAAAGCTCGCGGGCTTTAAAAATTCTGTCCGTAGGCTACATTCGGCCGGCGGGCCTCTAGTTAGACCACACTAATTTAAGGAAAGGATATCACATCCTGAAGTTTTGGCTTGAAGTTTATGCTCTTTTAAAAATGAATTCAAAATAACAGGAGACGAATTTACTGTACTTGCATTTTAGCAGTAGAAAATGTACGCACGTGTACGTGAAACAAACAAAAATAATATCTTAAATTTACACTGAATACGAAGTTCTTGATGGATGCAGAAACTTAAAAAGATACGCTGAAATTTACATCGCCTCGACTGCCTTTTTAAAATTCAAATCTATTCCAATGATGATTTTGCGATAAACACGACAACGCCGAGCTTCTTCGCAAAATGTTAAAATATCATAATATTTGCAAACTTTAGAAAACACGTTTTGAAGAAAATATCATTTTTCAGATTTATTTTGAGCTGACATTAGCAATGGAAGGTTTTCGTAAGACTAGCATTGATAGTTACAAGGATTTCTCTGAGGATTTTTGGTCAAAAGGTGGTGACCAACTTATCACAGAATTAAACAAATATGCGCCAAATGTGCCAAACAATGATGTTATGATCAGAAAAGAATTGCGTAAAGCTACCACACGATATTACTGCATTTCTATTGATGAAATGCCTCAACAAAAGGAACTTCATGAAGAGCTCAGCGAAAAATTGAAGATAGATAATGATGATCAGTCATCGCCAAATGTACATCATGAAAAAATCCCTCCTGTCGTGGTTAACGAAAAGTGGTCTTTGTGTAAAATAGGAACCACCAGAAGTGGTCCAGGTCACCCCTACAACAGAGCAAAAAAGCTCATGAAAAAAATTTGCAAAACGAGTTACAATGCTTCTATCACGTTTAATGTCATAAAATCTGCCCTGGATGTTAGACCAGATGGAGATGTGGAAATTAAAATCCGTTCAAAAATGGGTTTCAAGGTTGAACTTGGAAAGGAAAACGAGCTGGGTCTTCCCAATCATACGGAGTGGGTCTTGGTTCAGAAACAATTTCTCAAAAACATTAAGGGAAGAATTGACAAGGAAGGAGAACAAGCGAGTTCAGAGACAGTGCTGAGCTATTCAGGAGATGAGATATCCAGCAACCTTCCCGATCTTCCAAACTATTGGGCATGGGACAACCAAGATGGGACAACCAAGTTCGATGGGACAACCAAGATCAAGGCCCGTGGCACAAAAAATGGTCAAGCTGTTGTTGATGATGCAAGCAATAAAGTTGTTAGTGAAAGGGTTTGAACGTGAGAATATTCTTAAACAAAAATATTACACACATATATCAAACCATTTTCAGACTATTTATATACTTTATTTATTTTTATATTTCTTTTACAGTTGATGCTCTTTACAGCTAATGGCCTATTCACACTTTCTTCATGTTCTTTTGTCTTCACGCTCAGTACTGCCGTTGGCTTGCCGCCAGTGCAGCATTCCTTACGCAAGTCGCTGCATGACCATAGCGCAACAAGCATGAGTTGCAAACTGCTGTTTGGTCCCTTTTGTATTCCCAACATGACTCAAAGAGGGATTCTGCACTTGACGCCAACGATGAAAAAAGACTCGCTGTACAGGAAAGAGAAAACCGTCTAAACGTCATTCATACGTGTCATCTTTCCAAGATGTAAGCTTTAAACAAATATAGCCTTACATCTTGTTATTTTTGTTGTTATTTTCATTGTACAGTATAATCTTTAAATGTTGTTTTATACAGTATTATTTCGTTGAAGGTAAAAGGAGAATTTTGAAAATTAAGGTCATTTCAGAATTATTTTTTTTCCGCGCAACGGAAACGGAAGGGACGCCAAGTCCACTTGTGCAATGGGCAAAAATCAACAGAGATTATCCGTTCGACCAGGTTCACTCTGTTGTTGCTTGTGCGTAGCTGCATTTGTGAAGCACTTACTGCGCGCTTTATGCATGTTACGCAATGTGCCGTCACAGGCGTAACAAATGATGCTGCTGCTAAATTTAGACGAAAATCCTTAAAAATAGGAAAATCCATAGAATTGTAGTATTGTTTAAATTAACTTCCTATTGATATCCGCAAATAGTTCGCTAAACTGTTTTTATTGGAACTTATAAAGTATATCGCAGCTCACGTTTCGCTGAAGTACAAGACGAATCTGCAAACGGTACCTTCATTTGGTACTTTCAATGGTACCTTCGGTAATTACCTGGAAAAGCATGAGCAGGACCATAACTAGCTTTCACGTCTCAGAGCTGCATTGTCTGTTGTCTTGACTTCCCTCACTTCATTAACACCTACCTGTTGTAAATTTGCAACCTTGTTTGAATGCAATTTTCTCTCACCATCATTACACTGGCGAAAACGCCGCAGGTTTGGCGTTTCTCGTAGTTTCAAAATTTTTCGGAAGATTTGGTCAAACCAAAAGGATTACATATTGTTTATATTTATTTTAAAATGATTGTAAAACATTGTGTGAATCTTCGGCCGTAGCTTGTTTACTCTGAGCTATATTTGATCTCAGTGGAAAAGTTGTTTCAATGATGAAAACAAAGTAAACATATTCCTTACCTTAAATAAATGTTTAGACAAAATTGGAATCACGTGTCAGCAGATTATTGCCATTCCATCTCTTCACTATCTTCAGTTTGAATAGATTTTGTACCGTTACTATTGGAAAATGCGTTTCAAGTACGAAGCTATTTGCTCACTAACTGAAGATGAATGAATTTGAGAAAATCAGCAGTATTTGACAATTGTGTCAAAGACCCAAAGACCTGACTCGTGGTGTAAAGACAAGATCTACTTGATGAAAATCGTTATCCGAGAGAGGGGCGCAACCAACTGATGTTTTCCGGGGGGGGGAGCAAAATGAAGTAACTTGTTGGTCTACTTAACAAATACATACGTTTTTAAAAATTTCGGGGGGGACAATTGCTCGATTGGCTCTCTCTGGTTGCGGGCCTGATCCGAGATGTAGTGGAAACCCCTTACTGGCGACGTTGTTAAATCACAGCTATGCACGAAGCAAAAGGGGATTTCTGCAGGACCTAGTACCGCCATAGCCACCTAAATCACACTTGAGGCAATTTCGTACATAACTCGCCGAGCGATCGCATTACAGGATCCGTAAAGACATCATAAGATGTGGATTAGTGTGTACTTTCCTTTGAAACAAACGTGTAAATTGGCACGTGAAAAAATTTTTGCAGTGTGACGTCGTCGCCTTTGGGACGCTATTGGAACCAGTGAAAAAATTCAATGCCAATTTACCTGTGTTAATGAGGTATCTTTTGATGTCTTCACAGAATTTCTAGCGCAACGTGTTGACGTGTTATGGCCAAAAATTGTCTCAGGGGCTACTGAAGTGGCTTTTGCGGTTCTTAAAGTGTAGATAGAATAAAAACATTTTGGGCGAACATGCACGTTGGCAAGTGAAACATCTATTCATACAAATTTGTTTTGCCATACAGGTAATCACACAAATTTGTTTTGCCATACAGTGATAGTCGATAATTAAAATGTGAAAACAGTGGAGAAGCAGTCAGCAAGTGCCTATTTTAAATGGGATATCACGTTAACATTATGCAATGCATGCAATCCAACTTTTTATTGACCGGTCCAGTGTAACCCATGCTCATGTCGAGTGTGCCTCATGCATGGGCCCCTTGTCTGGGCCCTTCTCGCTACGGCACTGATCGAAAGTTTCTGGGTGTTTACGGATATCGTCAAAGAGGCATGAAACTCCATCTCAGGCGTTTACAGTGCGAATGTTAAATTTTGAAAACTTAAATAATACCAAAATGCCTTGAACTTTTGTTTTAAACATTTAAAAGGGATGCTTCACGTTGGTTTCATTCAATCGTGGTGATACTCATCCATATCTGAGAAGACGTATCTTTATCTTCTAGATTAATCAAAGTGCCTGCAACGCAGCGATCACTGGTGGCCGTTTGATTTGATTTGCAGCAATCCACAATCGAGCACATTTTCCCTTCAACGTCTGATACTTTTTGCTGATTTTCACAAAAGCGCAAGTTTCCGTTCAAGCATGCTTGTTTATTTGAACACGACATTAATTTTTTTAAACAAACGAAAAAAAACTTTACAAATAGAAAGCTTCAATGTCCATGCCCATTCATTCAATCATTTCCGTGCCCGCTTTTGCTGTTAGGAGTGACGCGGGGCAGCAGCCTTAAGAGAACCCGAAACGCCTCACGATCAACAGCAATATCAGATTGTCCACTGGATGCACACCAAAGCGGGACCTGGCAAGGTCGAAGATGTAGTCACGCCAGATGGTACTTGGATGACCTAAGGGCCGTTTTCTCGTGGATGTCGTCAGCAGAACTTGCTTCGCCAATCTGTTCTGGGACATTCTGAACACATGGCCGAACCAACGTAGCTGGGATCTGTTGATTCTTATAAGTGGCTCGACATTCCGGGCTTTACGGATTTCCGACCTGTGCACTTTGTCACAAAGTGTCATACCGAAAACTCTTTGCAAATATCCCATCTCTGCCGCTATTTCTTGGGACAGCATTTTTTTAGTCGTTACCCAAAATTAATGACCATAGGTAAGGATTGGAGCAAAGGCCGATTAAACTGAAAGTTTTGCGGTCTTTGAAAGTTCCCGTTTTGTCACCACAGAGTGCTAAAGCTCACGTGGAACTGCAAATACTTTCGGAATCCGCGTATCAATCTCTCTCTTTGTTCTTCCGTCACCCAAGGTACTGTACTTGAAATTCTCCACCTGCTGCAGTGATTTTCCTCTCACTTGCAGAATACACTGCCTTAGGCGCCTTGAGAGACACAATACCTCGATTTTTTAGTGCTGATTTTCATTCCGGCTCGGTCGCACACAGAAGAAAGCGGAAAGACATCTGGCAAAGAAGATGCCAGCAATGCCAATGCGTCCGCAAAGAGCACAGGGGTGATCTTGCAGTTCCCAGCAGCTTTCCTCCTTCGACTCGTCTGTGACTGTCTACCCGGTTGATATAGACCAAGAGTCTCTAAATCAGAGTTTCTCAACCTAGGGGCCAAGGGCCACTAGGGAGACACGGAAGAGTTTTTGACAGGCCACATCCTGGCATTGGTGAAATGGAGTGGGGTTTTGCAAGATGAACCTTAAATCAAAATCGAAGGTTGTTCTTGAGCTGCAAACGTCGTAATACGCTCGCTTTCGTCATTATGCATCGGAAATAGTTGCGACATGGAAATTTTCACATAGCCTACCAGGTTGTGTACAATATGCAGTTACTGAAGGCACTTTGAAGCAATCAGGCGGCTCTTGTTCCCATGAAAATAACTTGATCTATGCGTTTATCATGCATTTAAACTCGAATATCTTTGCTTCCTAACAACAAACAGGCTCTGCCTTCGCACTGATTGCAGCGTACGTTGCGTTATTAAATTTGTTTTTATATTTGCTCTGTGCATGTGCAACAGTTGTCGCATTGGGGAATTTTTGCAGTCAGTGGGCCACGGACTCTCTGTTTGTTTAATAATTGGGCCACATGCTTGAAAAGGTTGAGAACCCCTGCTATAAATGTTGTAGGAGAGGGCTACAAAAGCTATTGCACAACAATTCGAGGGCCGGACATCTTGCCTAATGTGATTGTTTTGGGATATGTTACATTCTACCAAATCAGCACATATTTCTTAGATATATTATTTTTTCATTATTGGCAAAATGTGTTTTGCGGGCGGATGAAATGGCTTGGCGGGCCGGAGGCAGTCCACAGGCCGTAGTTTGGAGATTTTAATATAGACTATGAAGAGGATTGTTGACAGCACACGCCTTGTCGGAGTCCAGCACCCACGGTGAACAGTTGTGATTGACACCGCCGCCACGGACACAAACTTCTGAGCAGGAATACAGTGACTTGACGGCCAGCAAGAGGCACCCGTCAACACCGTACTCCCGCAACAATCCCCAACGTTTTTCACGAGGAAGCCGGTCGTATGCTTCCTCGAGGTCGACAAAACATCTGTATACGTCTTTGGCATGCTCCCAAGATTTCTCGAAATTTTTCTGGAGAGTGGAAATTTGGTCTGTAGTGCTACGGCCGCGACGAAAACGGCATCGGGTATCATCCAACGTTGGTTCAATTTTTTCGCTGCATCTTTTTACAAAACACTTGGCATACACTTTTCCAGGGAGGCTAAGGAGATAGATGCCCATGTAGTTGGTGTATTCACTCCCGTCTCCCTTTTTGTGTATGGCGACGATCACTTTGCCAATCTTTCGGTGTACTTCCAAAACGACGTACCACTTGACACACACGGATCAACCAAACCATCCGGCGTTGTAAGTTCCTCTAATTCGCTGTCAAACTTTTCCTAATCAGCTTTAATCTCAGGTTTAGCAGCGGCGTCAGAGAGCTTATTGATGCACAGTTGTATGGAAGCTTTCATTTGCGCAAAGTTAAAACATTCCGCATGAAAAACTTTACTCTCAGTTCTGTCAAGTGAAGTAGCAATGTCGACAAAGGAAAGCACCATGATGAACCATGTATTTTTACAAGCCGCAATTTAGTTTCGACAGCTGCCTCAGTGCGGCCCAAATAGCCAAAATCTCACTCCTAACTCTTACGTTTGCCTCACTCGACAACCACGTTGTTTTGCATGCGCGCTGCAACTGCCGACCTTTTGTCTTCATTCTATCTAATCTGATGCATCGCCAGGCAAGCCGATCGCAACGGTGAAATAGTAAAACACTTTCATAATTGCACTGAAGTGGTTTCGAATTTTCGTACACCATATTGTACAAATCTGCGGCAGGATACTGTACTAACGGGCCTAAGCGAAGCGGTGCTCATAACAATGCACACATACCAAACTCACAGTTTTCGCTTCCAGCTTCTGCGCCAGAAAATTGCGTCGGCCTATAACATTGCAGCCTGTTGCAATACCCACATGCAGGAAAACATGCTTTCCTCAAATCGTTTCACTTCAATACAAGGCGAAACGTATCTTTCAGAATTTAGGTTGTAATTGCAAATCTTTAGGTGACGTGCTATTTTGTGAGGGAAAGTGCTCTAAAACGAAATGGCTTTCACATGATATTCTATAATAAAATCAAGCTGATGAATAGTTTACTGCTTTATTTAAAAACGTGTTAACCTTTTTTAATATTTGTAGGTTATATTTTCTATTTTGGAAATGTAACTCGCATGTTTTTGATCAAATACAACCATTACTTAAATTTATAGGAAACAGTGTTTTCCTTATCGAGTTCTGCCATAGCATTTGTTCTTTAGTTATTGTTTAGCTTGATTTTTAAATCTTGGTTCGTGATACTATGAAAGTTCACTAGTAATGCTGTATAATCATACAACTGATTTTTAGTTGATAACAGCAGGGACGCCGGATCAGCGGTAGGGAAGGGAGGGGCAGTAATAGAGTTGAAGGCAATGGAAACTTATAAAAAAAAACAAAATATTGTGGAAATATCCATTTCTCAAATCTCTCTAATACCTCATCAGATGCTGATTCTAAATTTACATTATTCTTGGACACTTTTGTTGATGTAATCAACACACATAGCCCTTTAGTGAAATTATGCAGAAGAAAAACTGAGTTAGCATCTGCCCTAAATCCTGGATAACCAAAGGTATATTAAAATCTATAAAAACAAAAAACGTTTATTCAGAAGGAAAATTAAACACCAAAACAATGTTGAATATCTGCAAACCCACTCTCGCTTCTATTCCACCGACAGCCCAGGTGCTCACACCTTAGGTTCTTCTGTCACACATTCTTTCTTTCTTAGTCCAGTTCTACCAGAAGACGTTGTTTTGATTACAAATTAATTTACTCAATCCTTCAAAATCTAATGATATATACGATCTTCTCGTTTCGTCCTTAAAAATTAGTAAACATGTAATTGCACCCTACCTAGCTGACCTGTATAACCTCTGCATTACCGATAGCGTTTTTCCAACAAAATCAAAGCTCGCAAAAGTAATACCTGTCTATAAATCTGGAGACAAAACGCAACCAAGTAACTATAGACCTACATCCTTGCTGTCTCACTTTTCAAAGATATTTGAGAAACTTGTCCCTACTAATTTACTATCGTTCTTAGAGTTGAGGGTATGGTTAGCGTACGTAACTTTGGTCTTAAGCAACAAAGGTTTCTTGCTTCTATTCAGTACAAAATACGAGAAGACTGGCTGGGTTAGCCATAATGCATTTTTTTCACAACAGTCACAACACAAAATACGTTGATCAAGTGGACGTCTGACCTCTGGACGTGCACAACTAGTCATATGGGCTAACTTTACGTTCAACACTCCAAGCAATGAATACTGACGCTTTACACCAGGGGTGTGGAACTTGCGGCCCGAGGCCCAAACGCGGCCCGCGTGAACATTTGATATGGCCCGCATCAGAATTTTCGTTGCTCATGTTAGAGTACAACATCGCGTCAAAACGAAGCTCCATGACAAGCAGATACATGGATAGTGCGTTAAGAGTAGTCACTCTACCTGATAGTTAGACAAAGGTAGAATTATTAATTGATTTTGCGGCCCGCCGGCGAAAATCAGAATTCATGCGGCACGTGATTGTACGAATGTCCCCACCCCTGCTTTACACTCAAGCTGCAAATACGTTTACTACCACACAAACGCATCTAAACTTATCAGGCGATGTTAGTCTAGCCTAGGTAACAGTGGCATGTAGTGCTCTGTCCAACAGGACAGAACAGAATACGGAGTTATAAAACTTCATTGATTTCTAGTGGTTCAATTTTGGGGGCTTGAGGTTTTGCTTGAAAGGGCTAAGCCCACAAACGCCCCGTCGTGTCGACAGGCTAAATTTTGGGCTCTCTATACCCCCCAATCGAAGGGTATGGAGGGTGGCTGATAGGGCTCTGTCGGCAACTTTTTTCTCTCTGCAGACCGGTTTCAGCCTGGCATTATTTTGCGGACCAGCCCTCAATATAATATTGAATGCTTGACACAAGAAAATTTATTCCAATTCGTAAGTCATCATGGCACTGATTCAGTTGGAGATCTGGGATCGCTTTGTCGCAATGAGACACTCCGACCTGCAGGGGTTGTGGTAGTCAATGGCACCTGCAGCATGTTTCTTTTGTCAGTCGTTCTCGTCACTTACTTTTGGACCTATTTGGCATTGGCTACTCATCTCCTATAGTGGAGACTGGGATTTCTGAAGATTGTTCCACACGGTCCAGTAACAATTTCTTCACGGACTGGCAAGAGGCCGCTGCCCGGTGTTTGCCGACCCCTGATCTAAGCAGAGTTTTTATTTTGCCTGCTCAGTAGACATCTTCATTTCCGGTAAAACAGAACTTTTTACAATTGCCAAACTTTAACAAATGAAAATATGCAAAAGATATGAATTGCCAAAAAACATTACTATTGAAAAATCTACAATGCCAATAATATTGCCATTTTCAAAATCTTATTGCCAAGAATTTGCAATGAACTGGATAAACGTTTGCCATATTTTATGTCAAGCATCTGGCAAACCTGGATGCAAGGTGAAATATTAACCTTGCGTCATTTATGGTAAGATACAGGTTTGAATAGGTGGTTAAAACTTAAAAATAACTGTTGAAATCTTCATTCACTTAACTAGTGATATTTTTATGCCACATTTGAAATAGAAGCAGAAAGCACCTTTGGGGCATAAAGTGGGTTGAAACCACGAAAGTGTAGGCGGAAAGTAGTAAAGTGCAAGTAGTTAAGAAATGAAACGGGTCAACGATGGGTTTTTATTTGGAAAAATATGATATAGTCGTGTTTTCAGAAGCCGAATCGTTCTGTTAGTTCAGCGTTGATCGCAAATATTAAGACACCGGTCCGTAACCAGAGGGGAAACCGGGCACTTGCTTTCTCCCGAAAATTAAAAAATATTTTGAAAGTACCAATAACTTTCATGGTTACAATCACATTGCTCCCCAAAAACAATTTAGCTGATGGCGGCCCTGTTAAATCAGACGAAAATTTGTGTTTGCTTGATTGCACATTGGACGAATGCTTATTATGAAACTTTTAGGCGTTGAATTATTGTTCAATTGCTTTGACGTGATGAAAGCAAAGTTACTTAATCGATCAATGAAAAATACGTTTTATTTCAGGTGTGCAGAAATGGCTTGTAGCGAGTTACAGTCAAATTAATTCCGACTGGGTGTTTGTGATTCTGTGACGCCTGAAACAACATAACAAATAAATGCAGTTCCTAATGAAACCGCCAATGTCAAAAATGGGAAAGCAGAAAAGATGACATGAGTTGCTTGATCAAAGACTACAAACAAATAGTATGCAATACAGTCGCCTAAACTTGTAAGGTTGTTGGGGGTTGGTCGCAGAAAGTAGTATATCATTTACATCAAAAAACAAGGTGTCTGTTCCCCAATAAAGATTGAAAATATTAAATGTTCGAGCAGGGGCGGATCCAGGCATGTAACCAGAAATTTAGATTGGATTGGGGAAAATAACAACCAAGTCTCAACACTTGAACATGTAATACCCCTTGTTTTCAAAGAATCATCAATAAGACGTCCATTTTTGGAGCTTTTTTCTGAATAATTCAATTCAGACTTAAGACGGCGAATAGAAAGTCCATTTTCGTTCAATTGACAAGCTTTAAAAGTTTGTTTTTAGTGATGTTCCTAGCTTGTACTCTGGACCAAAACCACCATTTACTCGTAAAATTTTCCTGCAAAAGTGCTTGTGAAAATCTCGATGCTATAAGTGCAAGATCTGCAATATGCTTGTTGCAGGCAGTTTTGCAGTTTGAACAAGAAGTCAATGTAGCCGCCATTATGATTGCGCTTTTTATATTTACACGCTTGTGATGTACACCAGCACATGTGCAATCGAAGCCGAGTGGGACTTTGCGTTACAATACCGACTCCCGAAGTAGATTTACATAACTTGGGCACATAAGACGTGGATTTTGTCCAATTTTTGAGCGACTGCTTGACGTATGCTGCTGATAACGTAAAGGCCCTCAACGCGTTTGAAAAATGTTTAGATTTTATTTCCTGCACCTGAACGAAACAGTTTTGGTCTAGCCCGACATGATAAAGTATCGATGGGTTTCAAACAAAGCTCAAAAATGAAAAAAACGCTGAAAAACACTTATGAATTGATTTTCCATTTTGACCGAGTCCGGAAGGTGGACTGGGGTTCTCACAGGTATTGATTTAGGGCCTACTTCAGTTCGCAAAACCATTTCATCAACCTTATCGACTTTCTACATCGCATAGATATAGAGGAAAGTGATTTCACTCTCCTTGTCAATTGGAATCTCTATTTTCTAAAACGTAAATACACGTTTTGGAGCCACAACAGAAAAAGGTTACTCGTCAGTTTCTATTCCAGAACATTTAGGAAATTCAGGTAATAGTTGCAAGGTTTAAAAAGTTTCAAATTTTTGCATCTAAATAGATGAAGTAATCTTATTTGTTATTGTTATCACAGGGAAGCTTTGCATCCAAAGTTGTTTGCATAACTTTGTTTGCTGCCAATTGAAAAAATCTGCACCACAGCTTAACCCAAGCCTTGATAAAAGCAATGTATATAGATTGAATACAAATCTGCGGATCTTTAAACTACAAGAAAGTACATGCGCATTTTACTGAACAAAATTGATCTTTTTATTGCAAACAGAGTACGTAAAGAGTTTTCAAGTTTTCACATAACATTTTATTTCCACATCAATAAAAATCAAATCACCCACATTAAGCAACACAGCTTTGTTTATAATTGATGGAGTGTGGTGATGAAGGTGTGGACACAGTTGTCAGTTTCAGTCAAAAATAGAATCCTCCACATGCACATATTGTTTGCGAGATTTTTAATAAGAACTTTTACCTCAATGGTGAATATAGATTTTTTTGGAAACGAAGAAATTTACCGGCTGAACTGCATTCAAACTTGTCGATTAGTCACAACAAGATTCCGATAAATTTTGACGCGGTATTGGTTTAATCATGTTTTGGCTTTGGAAATACAGAATATATCCTACAAAAACTTGCAGACGCCCAAAATACAAGTAGATTGTCAAGTACTGCAGATATTTTAACGCACTTTTGGTATTGCCAAACGTGAGAGTAGTGCAACTCTGAAAGCTCAACCTCAACACCTAGATGCACCATACAACTGAGAGAGGGTGCACGTAGAGATTGAAAACAGGAAATGATGTAAACATGTACGCATACCTGCTTAGTTACAGCCCTTTTAAATGATGCTTATAATACGACATCCTTTGCCTTTTCAGACGGTCGTTTGGCAAATACTACACTGGTGGCGTTTGTGTGAGGGCAGTATATCAGTTACCAGTTTCATACCATTGTTCTTTGCAGACAGACACAAGCAAAATCCAGTTTTAGCAAACAAAACTGAGTAAAATATTTCATATGAACAGACCTGCAGGTTACAAGTGTCCAAAAAAGTTTTCAATGCGCAAAAATGTAAAAATGTTAAATCTGCCCAGAAAAATCAATTTACTTTTGACATGTGCGCAACAAAAAACAATGATATTTGGACAAAATATGATGTAACTCGGTTTAATTAAACTTGAGGAAAATGAGATACTACTTTGCAGTTTGCACAATCAACATAATCTTCATAAAACGGTTTAATCCCAAAATTTATTTCGAAAACTCGGAGTTAAAGTTGAATTCAGAAGAGCAAACTTCAAAACACGCGTTTTAAAAATGAGAATAAAGTAAGTAAAATTACAGCAGACTAAACAGTATACCAAAGCTTGATTTTCTATACCATACTCGCAATATTCATGTTCAGAGCCGGACTTAACTGATGCGAGGCCCAAGGCTAATTCACTATTGTGAGGCCCCTCTCCCATTGTTGCGAGGAAAAAAACGGAAAGCGTAAAATCTAATTGCCAAAATCCGAAAATGACTCTCTGAAGGTACGGTTAGTAAAAAATTCTAAATCATTACTAAAGTTCCCACAATCACTGCGTTTGTTGCTGCCTTCGACGCAAAAGTGTTGAATTGCACGGAATTGTTGAAATCCTACTTGGCTGGTGGGAACAGGATTATTAACTGCCGCAGGCAAACCAACCGAAATCGCCACAATCGAAATATTTAATAAAACACATGGTCTACGTTTTTTCAAGAATCACATCTGTTTTTCTTACTTGTGTTAAAAAAAACAAGCACACTGCACCTATATAGCATGTGTGGCGGCATAAAGACTTTAAAGCACAGCGTGAAGACCACGTTGCAACTCGATTACCGCGGCTGTAAAAATCTCACACACACGAGCAAAATAGGCCTACGTCACGTTAAACGCACCCAAATGGTTGTAACTGTTAGGTTCACAATTCTGAAAATTTGATAAAATCTTCACTGATTTATAGTGTTTCATATTGAAATTTGGAAGGGCTGAGCTCACCAATGCCCACCGTGGCGACTGGACCGGTTTAAATTTCGCTTATACTGTCATTATTGAAGAACGCATAAAGAAATGAAAAAAGCTACAATCATCGAATCAAGTAAGGCTGAACATAACACAGTAAACAGTTAAAAGGTTTTGACCTGGCCTTCTTCATAACAAAATATCTAAGAATTCATTTCAATTTGTTTGCCTAAGTTTGTCACTTTGAACAACCTCTCCTGGAATATTGCGACTGTTCAATTCATTTTTAATTCTTTTGAATCTTGAAAACGATCTTTCGCCTGAAAAGTTAGTGACCATCAAACTCAGGAATAAAGCTCCGCGTGGTTGCATAAACTTAGAATTACTAATCTAAGGCATCAGACCCAAACGCGCTTTTGTCATTTTCTAGCTATTTCCCTATTCTTTGTTTCTTTGGGGAAGAGTTCTGTGGTTGCCAGTTGGCAGAGTGACTTTTGCTTGCTATTGAAGCTCATCAAGATCTCTGATTTGCTTAGCATGGAAGCAGGACAAACTTGCGCAAGCACTCAATAGCAATCTGATTTCTGAATGACTTTACAAATGGAAAAAAATCACATCTAAAAGTACCAATCGAACTTTACTCGATACAAACGCTGACGAAACTACTGTATTGCTCAGTCACCTAAGAAATAACTATGCTGCTAGCCCTACACATAACTCTTATTTGCAGTACAACCTTGTTTTGATCAGGTGCAATGACGTAGCTAGAGGTTTGAGCCACGGAGAAACTTAGCTGAGGGGAGCCCACTGGCTAACACTCAGAAAATAGTTGAGAAACAATAGAAAATCCGGTATTGAAAGGCTATATAAAAGCCCGAAATCACCGGAAAACACTCCGAAGAACGCAAAAAACAACACTCTACTGAAACCAAAAGAATAGTAGGCCTAAATACTAAAATACAAGCTAGCCGGGACACGGTTTTTACATTTAGCTTAGCAGGGGTGGTGATTCGCATCCCTGCCACCCTTCACTTGTGCCACTGATCAGGTGCATTTCAAACAAAAACAGCCACAAGCTCTTTTGATAGAGTCACACGTAACAAACGGTACGATTCAGCAAATGCAGGACGCAGCCAGCGTGCTTTGAGTATATCGACACAATAATTGGCATGCGGCTTGACCAACCGTCATATTGAGATTCATGGAAACTCGTTGGAAGACTTGGCGTTATCACCACGAAAGTTGAATAAAACTAAATTTCGTGAATAATAATTAAGACATAAATTTTTGACGAAGTTAAATCCAAATGATCATACACCGGCCATTGACTCTATGCGTACCAGTTTGTTGGAGGCCCCCTTGGATCTTGAGGCCCTAGGCTTAAGCCTATATAGCCTATAGGTAAATCCTTCACTGTTCATGTTTACGATCAAAGTACGTGTAATTTGCTGAGAACGCCTTTAATTTCCAATTTAACATGTCAATACCAACCTTATAACAATTTTTTATCACAGAGGCTGATTTTTAAGCTTGGCTAGTGTCAGCAACCGACGTTCTTTCTAATATACTTTAGCTTAACTTACGGCTCTGCTGAAGAATTTTCTTTTTATTGTAAAATAAGCACTAATTAGGCGAAACAGGTTTGCCAAAAATATATGTCAATGCAACAATTTTATTTGGCAGTAGGTCCAGTATGCTTTCAAATTTTTCTAGGGCTTGTTTTGTTGTGTTCAAAAAGTGTTCACTGTCGTGTCAAACCATTTTACCATCCAAGTATTCTTGAGTTGCAGCAGAAGACCACTGACCACTGCCAGAGTGGGCAGCAATTCAATTGATGTAATCGACTGTCGAACAGTAGTCTTTGAAAAACAAACGTTTCACTTCAGCAACAGTACCTTTCCGAAATGGCTAGTCCTGTGGCTTTTGCTCTTTGAAAAATTGAGCCGTTGCTGTTGCGAAACAACGACGTTTTCGAAATTTTGCAGAAAGTAAAACTTTTTTCAAAGCGAACAAAGAAATAAATTTGTTAGTACGTACAGTTGAAGTTTGACAACAGATATTTAGTCTGTGACGGGACAGCAGGAATAAGATTTTGCATTTAGTTTAAACACGGTACGCAACCAAAATGTTTGGGACATAGCTTTATAAAAATGCAAAATGAGCGGCTAGCAAGACGAATCAAAACCAATACTTGAGATTCCTGATACTTGCAGTTGCACAACTTCTTTTAGCCAAGTGTTAGCGCAACTTTGCGTCATTCGACTTCCGATCGCCAAAAGATGCAATGATTGATAATAACACGGAACTGACGTCACTCAGGTATGGCAGTTAGACAACGTTGCATTACGTTTGTGTCCATTTACAATTTAGAAAAAGTTTCCTTACGCGTAATTGTTTATCATAATGAATCACACTATCAAGGCAAAAAGCGATATCATTACGAAGCAACTCAAAGCAAAAGTTAGAAAACCACCGATGCACTCATTTTGTTTAATGATTGATTTTTGAAAGTAAACAGGTACAGTGAGTAGGTAACGATTTGTGACATGGTAAAGACCCACATATGCTCTTCTCTTCAGCATGGCTGGTATAGAAATAACCATGCAACTGATTAATTGAAAACCACATTCATCGTCCATCTTGTTTATTTTGCAATGTAAGCTATGGAAGTAAGTAAATATAATGTATGCAAGTAAACCTAATTCCCAAAGTCTTTTGCAATAGTTGATTATTGATATGCTTGCCAACAGTTCATTTATTTTCCCACCAGCTTTTCCTCTCAGAAGAGTCACGGAGGCAACTGCTCCATGAGGACTCACAAAACCTGACAGTTTTCATGCAGCAATCTCAGATGGTTTCGCTGGCTCCAAACCGAAATGGTGTCAAGCAAGGTCGAAGATGTAATCACGCCACCTAGTCCTCGACTTCTGGGCCGCTTTTCCGTGGGTGTGTTCAGTTGGAATCATGGTAATGGTAATGGTTTATTGTTTCATATGACTCAGCCAATAAGCAGAAGCACCATAAAAGCCATCGCATGCAGTAAACCAACCATTAGCGAACATTAGAGCAAATGAGAATATAATGGCACAATAGCTGATCAG
>Ga0210059_1005000_pt1 | contig 21332 bp, 11 predicted proteins | sample Ectturendosymbi2_FD_188042 | JGI IMG/M metagenome (GOLD analysis project Ga0210059, IMG submission 188042) | Ecteinascidia turbinata endosymbiont from Florida, USA - Sample 2 (SPAdes) (version 2) | ecosystem: Host-associated > Tunicates > Ascidians > Unclassified | place: Key West, Florida...
ATAGCAATGTTGGTTTGGTTTTAAGATGCGACACAGCTACTACACAGGGAGCAAGTTTGGTAGAGTTGGATCCCATTAACGCAACATCAGCTATTTTTAATAAGACTGTTACCAGTTTGCAAGTGTAGTATCAATTAAACACGCATGGAAAAAGTCTAACAAAGGTCATGGAAAAGTCATGGAAAAATCATGGAATGTCATGGAATTTGGTTTTGAAAATTGTGTGGGAACCCTGATTAAGCAATGACTAGGCATAGGTCAGCACTCTTCTATCACTGATAGTGATATGTCAAGGGCTGCTTGTGCATGATTTTGGAATGCTTTTTTTGGTTTTGAAGATGCTGTGGTTGAAAATCTGTTCATTGTTTTACAGGCACAGTTCATTGTTTTGCAGGCGCATCACAATGACTGTGATACTGATAAGGTATGAATGTAAAATTTTGAATGCTAAATTAGTAGTCAAATATTGCAATGAATGCAATGATTAGGGTGAAAAGAAAACTGTACTGTAAGACCTTGAGTGTAACATGTCCATGTTTCAATTTGTGCATTTTTTGAAGTAAAAGTAGAAGAAAGCATTAAACGTTTTTTAGAAAGATATAGTGTCTATTTTACTGGCGATATTCTGGCAGCAACAGATCAGCTGGAGCTATTGTGCCGGCAGTCGAAGATTCGGTCTCGTGGCATGATGACGCAATACCAAGAAAAAGGTCACTTTGTCAGGAAAACGCTGTCCTGTTCGTGGTGTAATGGTTATGTGTTGCGGCTGCTATGCCAATGGTTTTCGGTTCGTCTCTCATCATGAGAGTGAAAAAAAGCAAAGAAAAAAAGTGAAAGCCGACAACATCGGATGTTGCCGGCTTTCACTTTTTTTCTTTGCTTTTTTTCAGGCTCCGCTAAGGTGTTACGTTTAGGGGTTAGTGTTGTAAGGTTAGAATTAGGGTTGGGTTAGTGTAAGGTTACCGTTAGCTTAGTGTTAGGTTAGGGCTAGGTTAGGATTACTTAGGGTTAGGGCTAAGGTTAAGATTAGGTTGTAGCAGGTTTATCTTTTAGTTACATTTACTTCTTTTCTACCAAGCATTTTGCTGCTGCCATCCTGGCAGCAAAATAGACACTACCTTTTAGGAAATATCTAACTAACTTTTTTTTATGTTACTGCATACATTTGATTTGCTGCTAGCCTACAGTTGTCAGTATGTATGTTTAAAAATAGACTTTCTTGTTAAAAATTTGATGCAAATGATGCATATTTATTACCTTAGTTAATTTTTTTATGTGCAAGTACCGGTAGCATACATTTCTTGTATGTTTGGGATTTTTAATTATTTTCTACGCTTTTATTAAGGTAAATACTGAGTTTTTTTTTCTTAGCAGAGCGGCAACACTGGCCACTCCAGGGTTGTCAATTTTGTAGATTTTCTGCTGCATCTCTGGTGGATTTTAATCTTGTATAGCTGCAAAATAATTGCTTTAGCGGCCTAAATCCGCTAAATTCTAGCGTATGATTGGTCTGCTGGCCTATACAATTCATCTTAATATTCAAAAGAAATTTTGCAATTTTCCGAGCTTAAAAAAAGGTCTGTTTAGACTAGGCAACCCTACTCGCGGCTACTATCACTTTTGGAGATTTTGTCCTTTAATTGGAACGTTTGACCCTTTTTAGGGATTTAGAGATTTTTGGAAAAGTTTGAAAATGTGGAAAATTAATCATTACAGTTCATTTTATAAATCATGTTTGTTTCAATTTTTAACCCTTATCATGGCGCTCTGATTTTATGCTGGGCCATCGTCCCACAAGGATTTTTTATGTGAAATATTAGGAATTTTTTGGTAGGATACTGTTGTTAGGATTTTTTGAGTTGCATTTGTGGGATGAGAGAGCCCTGCTCTTGCAACTACAGTGCTGTCCCCACTTACAGTATCTGGTAGTTTGGGTAGGTTTGAATATTAAATTCACTTGACAGTTATAGTCAGTGATACAAAATATTAGCGGGAAAGTTGTTAATGAAAATTCAACTGCTCCCTGAAAAGATGCAAGGCAGTGGCTACAGCACAGGTCCGCATGTGAACCTTCATATTTGAAACCCTATTCATCCACCACCTGAAACGTGACAGCAATGCATGGCGAGTGTGCAATAGGCTTTGTAGAATTGTACTAAACTTAAAACCCTAAACCTAAACTTTGAAACCTTAAACCTAACCCCAAAACCTAAAATCCCAATGTAGACCTAAACTGCAACACTATTACCCAAACGAATGTCACCAAGATACGAGCTGAACTGAAAATTATTGGCACAGCAGACATAACTGCTATGCTACCAAGACAGTGCCGCTTGAGTGATAAACTCAGCATTTTATTCAAACCGCGTTGTGCGAGGTGAATCCGTAGCCACTTCCGCAAAGTAATGCAAACAGAAAAACTCATTCAGCGCGAAGGTGTAATGAATAGGTCATGAGGTTAATGCGAATGATTTGTGTAAACAGGAAAGCTCAATCAAAAAGAAGTCTATTGTAGCCTACAGCAAAAGCATTGATTACAAAATCCTTGCATACTTTTTCATATAGTTGGGCCACTGGCCTCAATACCGATTTATGACCACTAAGCACTTAAAACTTAGTTGCCTTAGGCCTTCTCAAAAAGCAGATGAAAATTTTTTTAAAAGCTTTTGTGATCCTAGCTATCAGATCAAACTTACATATGGGCCATTCCATGTCAGGTGATCCAGAGCTATATATCTGACCGTGAGTAAAATCTATGAAATTTCATAAGCAGAGAGATCTCATCATTCTGATTTCAAAACATTTTGAATTTTTTTAATCGGACCAGCATTCGCAAAGTTATGCCTGGTTGAAATTTGCAGTGTTCCCACTGATTTTTTGCATACATTTTTTGTGACTTTAGTGCTCTAAAATAAAAACCCTTGTATCTTTTTTATCTGTGACTATTTTTAGCTAGAAATTTATGAGAATGTGTCAGAAGGTGTGTTCATTACAGGGCCATTCCGTGTCAATTCTCAGGAAGTAGTCAGGGCACCCTCTCTAATTTTCCTGAAAATTTATTCAAATTGTCATTACCCCATATGATGAACATCTGCAAAATTTGAATAAAATCTGTCAAGAAATGGCATGATTATAAAGCTTTTCAGTTGGGGGGGAATAGCCAGGGGGGAGCAAGTTGTTCATATTTGGCCATGTTTAAAGCCTTATTACTGCGGATGCCAGTAACTTTGCCAAATATTGAAAAAATAACATTACATTGTGACTGTCAGAGGTCATGGACCCCCAAAGATGACGGTTTCTAGCGCTTACTACAAATTTTCGAAAATTTTCAAACCCCGCCACGGTTTTATTTCTTGATAGTTTTGGCTCATATTCTGAAGAATTGTTGCTGATAAAATTATCTTTTACCTTAGAAAATTTTATTTCAAAATATCAAAAGGTTTGAGATATCTTGAGCCAAACTCGTCACGAAATGAAAAAACTAGAAAGCTGGGGTACCTTTGTCACCTTGGTTACCCATGACCGCAGTAAAAATTTAGGTTGAAAATTTTTATACGTATTCATCAAATTTAGGTTGAAAATTTTTTCACATATTCGGTGAAAATGGCAAGTTTACCCTACCAAATTCATTAATAGTTCTCAATGTTTTCATAGAGAAAAAATTTGACGAAGTTTGTGCAAAAACTACAAATTTTGTGTGATACAGAGGTCTCAATATTCACTATTTTTCATTATACCATTGTTATTCAAGCTAGCATTGTTACTTTACAAATTCATTATTAAATTCTAGAATTCTATTGTGTCTTGTGCAAAGTCGATTGCTTGTTTAAGTGGAATGAAACTGAAAAATTGTATGTTTCATTTCACTTAACACTTTTTGACGGCCGGTCTATGAATATATCGTACCTGGATTTCAGCCTAAAACCAGCAGTTTTTGATTGCCTTACAAACGCCATAGCTCCTACGCCGATTGCGCTAGAGAGCTGTTCAAGTGCTGAAATGGATCGGCAGCCTTCTAGTCTGCACTTGAAAAAAATTTTTTTGGTTGGGGGTTGCAGATTTTAGTGTGAGTGACGTCATAAGTAAAGTAGTTTTTGGGCCATTTTGGCTCATGTTGCCTGGCCTAGGGCCCAACCTCAAGGCCAAGGTATTTCGCTGAAGTTTTCATTGGAAACTATGCTCGAATGCAAGTCTTTTCAGCCTTTGATCAACTTTTTAGTGTTTCTGGTTCAAAAGTTAGTATCTAAAATAAACAAATTAATTAATTATCTAATTAGTCAAATGTTTTTATTACTTTAGATCATAACTTTTAACCTTAAACCCCAGCAGGTCACCCAAAGAATCAAAAGACTCGGATTGTAACCTAGTTTCCAATAAAAACTTGAGCGAAATACTACCATCTGATGGTTTCGGCCCAAGGCCAGGTGAAGTAGCCAAGCTGGACTAAAAGTCTTCCACTTATGATGTCACTCACAAAAAAACGCATCCCCAAACAACGAAAACGCCGAAACGCACGTGGCTTTCCGCGAGAATTTCTCCGGTCCGGTATGCTCTACAGACCCGGTAAAAGTCTCAAAAGTTACGGCAAGTCTTCTTTTCTGCACTCGAAAAAAAAATTTTTGTTTGGGGGTGCGTCTTTTTTTTGTGAGTGACGTCATAAGTGGAGGACTTTTAGGCCACCTTGGCCCACTTTGCCTGGCCCTGGGTGCCAACCGTTAGGTGGTAGTATTTCGCTGAAATTTTTACTGGAAACTAGGCTACAATCCGAGTTTTTTGATACTTTGGATGACCTGCTAAGGTTTCGGGTTCAAAAGTTGTGATGTGAGTTAGTAAAAATATTTGACTAATTAGATAATTAATTAATTTGTTTATTTTAGATCATAACTTTTGAACCAGAAACACTAGAAAGTCAATCAAAGGCTCAAAAGACTCGGACTCGAGCCTAGTTTCCAATGATTACTTCAACGAAATACTTTGGCCTATCGGTTGGGCCCTAGGTCAGGCAACATGAGCCAAAATGACACCAAAACTACTTCATTTATGACGTCAGTCACAAAAAATCCACATCCTTTAACCAAAAAATTTTTTTCGAGTGCAATCTACTAGACTGGCCGATCCGTCTGAGCCCTTGAACAGCTCTCTAGCGCAATCGGCGGAGGAGCTAGGGCGTTGGTAAGGCAACCGAAAACTGTTGTTCTTTAGGCCGAAATCGAAGTACAAATATATCATACGCCGGTTCTCAAAGTGTTGATATAAAAAATTTTTCAATTTTTTTAATTAAATACATTTGGTTTAACCCAATGGTTCCCAACCTTTTTTATGCCATGGCCCACTTGTTGCTTTCAGCAGAACGTCGTGGCCCACCATCACAGAACAACAGAAAAATCTACTCTGAGTCTTCATTCAAAATGAAATATATCTTTTTGGTTTTATATGTAAAGTAATAAAAATATTTGACTAATTAGATAATTAATTAATTTGTTTATTTTTAATACTAACTTTTGAACCAGAAATGCTAAAAAGTTGATCAAAGGTGTAAAAGACTCGGACTCGAGCATAGTTTCCAATGAAAACTTCAGCCAAATACTTTGGCCTAGCGGTTGGGCCCATGAGCCAAAATGGTCCAAAAACTACTTCACTTATGACGTCATTCACAAAAATCTGCAACCCCAACCAAAAATTTTTTTTCTAGTGCAGACTAGAAGACTGCCGATCCATTTGAGCCCTTGAACAGCTCTCTAGCACAAATGGCGTAGGAGCTATGGCGTTGGTAAGGCAATCAAAAACTGCTGGTTTTAGGCTGAAATCCAGGTACAATATATTCGTAGACCGGCCGTCAAAAAGTGTTAAGTGAAATGAAATGAAACATAGAATTTTTCAGTTTCATTCCACTTAAACAAGCAATCGACTTTGCACAAGACACAATAGAATTCTAGAATTTAATAATGAATTTGTAAAGTAACAATGCTAGCTTTAATAACAATGGTATAATGAAAAATATTAAGATCTCTGTATTACACAAAATTTTAGTTTTTGCACAAACTTCGTCAAATTTTTTCTCTATGAAAACATTGAGAACCATTAATGAATTTTATATGCTAAACTTGCCATATCATAATGAATATGTGAAAAAATTTTAAACCTAAATTTTTACTGCGGCCATGGGTAACCAAGGTGACAAAGGTACCCCAGTTTTCTACTTTTTTTATTTCGTGCCAAGTTTGGCCCAAGATACCTCAAATCTTTTGATATTTTGAAATAAAATTTTCTAAGGTCGAGGATAATTTTTATCAGCAACAATTCTTCCACATATGAGCGAAAACTATCAAGAAATAAAGCCATGGCGAGGTTTGAAAATTTTCGAAAATTTGTAGTAAGAGCTAGAAACAGTCAACTTTGGGGGTCCATGACCTTTGACCTTTGGGAGTCACAATGGAGATGTTATTTTTTCAATATTTGGCAAAGTTACTGGCATCCCTGAAAAATTAGGGTTGTTCACTAATGTAGTTTGGCAGCAATAAGGCTTTAAACATGGCTAAATATGAACAATTTGCGTCCCCCTGGCTACCTCCCCCCCAACTAAAAAGCTTTATAATCATGCCATTTCTTGACAGATTTTATTCAAATTTTGCAGATGTTCATCATATGGGGTAATGACAATTTGAGTAAAATTTCAGGAAAATTGGGACCACTTCCTGAGAATTGACACGGAATGGCCCATAAATCAATTATTGGCACTTTCCTTATGACCTTTGAACTTATGTAAATCAAGGTCAAGTTAGACATAGTTTTTGTGTGCGCTCATGCATGACCATGTTTCAATTGCTTGTAACTCAAAAAGGTCAACTAGTATGAAGTTGATTCTCGTTTTATTTGAAAGCTATAGAGTAGAAGATTTTTTTGGTTTCAGGAAACCTTTGCTTATTTACCTATTCGATATGCTTTTTATCATTTAAAGTAACTAAGGGGATTTTCACTCATAATTAATATATTGACTAGAGCAAGCTGCAATAATAATTTGTATTCTCAACTTTTATTGATTTGTTTGACATGATACATGTTTCTGATGGTATGTTGAAGATAAAACAGTTTTCAGAAGTTTGATCATAGTCATTCCATGTATAATAATTGGACAACAATTGTATTTTATGAGCTTTGTTTAATTAATTTTTTATTTTTTCTGAGGTGGTGTGCTATCTATCAGATTGTCCCCAATATGCAAACAATAAAATGTTATATAAAATCATAACTGCCAAATGGTAACAAACAAGATCATGCCCTCAAAAAATTACGAGATTAACCTTGTGTGGTCTTTACGAGTACTTGTGTGGTCAATTCAGCAAAATACTACCATCTAATGGTTTGGGCCCAGGGCCAGGTAAAGTGGGCCAAGGTGGCCTAAAAGTCCTCCACTTATGACATCACCCACAAAAAATCCTTACCCCAACCAAATAAGTTTTTTTCGAGTGCAGAATAGAAGACATGGCGCGTCTTTTGAGCCTTTGAACAGCTCTCTACCGCTTTTGGTGCCAGAGTTACGCTCGTGCAAAGCCATGTGCGATTCGGTTGTTTTGGTGCGAAAATCCTGAAAACAGGCTGGACGCAAAAGAGTTACAAATTCTTCATGTAGATACATGTTTGGCTAACCTTTCACCTGATTTCGATGAACTTGCAAGTTAGGCAGTGTTTAAATGACTGTATCTGGTTTTCACATTGGAAGGAATAAAAAACGTACCCAGCAAAATTGCTGACGTTTGTGTAATATATGACCAATCCTTGTATGTCAGTTGCTTCTCAGAATAAAAGATTAAAATCATGATTAATTTTTTTTGTAACCTTAAGCTCAAAGCCCTAACGGTAAACCCTTAACCTAATCTGAAACTCTTACCCTAAATCTCAACCCATGTCTGTTTGTCAAAAGTTTAAAGAGTACATCGAAAGCTTTCCCAAAGAAGAATATGAAACAATCTTATGTCATAGCATCAATCAAAACATCATCTGTATGATCAAAGCCAAAACAACCATGATAAGAGCAGAACCAATGACCCCTTGCACAGCAGGAATAGCAACTTCCTCATCGACCATGTTCATGGTGCTACAAAATTCACAAACTCACCCTTGTATCTGGCACAAAGATCCGTTGGCAGTGACATGGTTTTAATAAAACACTGAGTTTGTTGCTCTACCAGCACTGTCATGGTAGTTGAGTGGACGTGTCTACATTTACTAATGCTTTTCAGTTCGGTTCTCACCATTATCCCTTTTGTTTTGGTAGTATTGGTTGCACTTTTCATGGGACTCTGTATTCTTTACTTTTTTCAAAGGTTTCCAAACTTCTGTGTTCAGATTTAGGGTTTAGGGTTAGGTTTGGAGATTTAGGTTTAGTACGTTTCCATCAAGCATAGTGCAGTCTACTGCACACTTGTGCATTAGTGTCGTGTTACAGGCAGCGGTCAAATAAGCTTTCAAAAATGAAGGTCTGGTCCACTGGTGGACCTATAGCCACTGCCAATATTTTATCCTTGACCTCTACCTGGTGAATTTTAATTAGCTTTATTACCAATAAAACATAAAGAAATGCTATTTTGTATATAAGGTACTAAGCCAATCTGGATTCCAAGGCAATATTCATCAAGATATCATAGGGGGGCTTAACTGTTTTCTAAGTAACTGCACATGACAATTCAGATGTGAAAGCTTTTCAGCTTGATCACAAGTGTTCTACGCTTTTGGATTAACACTAGAATGGCCACAGTGTTGATATTGACACTTATGAAATTTTGCAAGCTCTTTCAAAGTCTTTGCAGCGCTTTGGTTGTAAAGGCCCAATTTCACTATAATAATTATTTGTTCATATTGTCGGTGATATATTTGATTTTCACCTTTTGCACAAAACAAACAATTGACCAATACATTTGCCATCATTGGCTGTGGTGTCAATTTCGACACTTTGTCCAATTTCAACTGTTGCATGGCAATCCTTTAGTGATAACATGCAGCCTGCTGAGAACACTACAACAATCAACAAGCAAAAGAAATCACACAAGTGTTTTCTTGGTGTACCATCCATAACAAAGTGATTGAACCACTTATTTCATGCAGTTGGCAAATGTTTGGTTTTGCAGAAATAGTCGACTGTGCTATGCCTTTTAATCAAGACTTTGCTGGGGTGATGCAAGCAAGAAAAATGGTATAGCGTGAAAGCCCAGCATTTGAAAAAGGCACATATTCAACATCTTGAGTGATTCTTTCAGCAGCTGTTCCCTATCTGGTAGTGCTGGAAGCAATGATGTAGCTGTGCATTATTTCAACAGCAGCTAAGAACGTATGGTAATTGATGAAGGTTCAGACATATGTTCTGCAATCATAGCTGAGACTTAAAATCCAATGGTCTTCACGTCATTGGTTATTGTGGACATGTACGACAGTCTCAGATTTTCAGAGCAACAGCAGGAATGAAAATCAATGAATCTAGCCTTTTCAGTCCCCCTACATGGCTTGGAAGCTGCTTATCGATGAATCAGTGCATTGTCATATTCAGAACTATACTGCAATAAAAATATTCATAGTTTCTTATGTACTTTATATTTCAGTTATGGAACCGCTTTTTGTTGTAACCAAAATAATAGGATTACTTGGCAAAAATGATAGCCTGCTTTTTCATTCGAAATTGTTTTGAGTGTAATTATGACCATTACAAAGTTTTGAGTGCAATTGTGGCCTTTACAGTACTGTTGCATTTGGCAATGAACAAATAACTTTGTGACTTAAGAAACTGCGTTTTTGTAAATCAGCTATCTAAATGCGGTAGCTAGCTTGGGAGTTAATGGAGTGATTTGCATACAGCACAGTTCTCTCTCACTGATGCTGCCATGTGCATGAATTTAATAAATGAGTCTTTGTTCAACATACTGATATTGTAAGTTGTTTTTTAGTCACTGTGCTTTTCTATTGTGCAAACACAACTGCATTGCATAAGCCGACTGAAAATTTTTAGAAGGGGGTTGTTTGTGTTGCAAAATTGGTCGCTGCATGAAAAAGGTTGAAAACCACTGCTGTAGGGAGTGTCATGGGGGCAGCAGCCCCAGGAGGTCTCGAAATTCCTAACGGTCAACAGCAATTTCAGGTATTCTGCTGGCTCCACACCAACACAGGACCAAGCAAGGTCGGAGATATAGTCACTACCACTGGTCCTTAGACAACCTCTGGTCTGCTTTCTTGTGGGTTTAGCCAGGACTTGCCTTGCCAGTCTTTCGTGGGGCATTCTCGACATACAGTATGGCCGACACAACGTAGATTTCTCAATTGTGAAGAGAAGTGGTTCAACATTCAGGGCTCTGCAAATTTCACAGCTGCGCACTTTGTCATGAAGTGTCAAGGAACGTTGGGATACAATCGATCAAGGAGGTTCAGAATGCCCCGAGCTTTGGCAAACGTCTCCACGGTAACCTCTGAGGAAGCCATAGCAATTGGAGTAAGTTGCCGAGAGAATGGTAACGCCAACCTCCACAATATTCTTGTTTGCGAAGTTTTTGGAGACCCCAGAGTCGATCAGCACTTCAACAGCAACCCTTTGCAATGAACCGCTAACGACAACAGACTCTAGACCGAGCGATGCAATGATTGGTGATCAGCAACTGCTCGGTTTTGACAAGAGATTCTCTCGACATTTGTCCATCTGCCAGACCAACAGTGTTGGCAGAAGTGACACTTTCAATTCGGCGTCCAAAGTTGCAAATACAAGCGAAATGCCCCATTTTGCCGCACGTATGGCAAATTGTTTCTTCAGCAGAAAACAAATCTCTAGCCTGACTTCTTTTCCCACAATAGAAACACAGACAGTTGTTAACGTTAGTTCGGCGTCGCGAGGTAGACGCTATACAGGTGTTGGTTAGGCATGATTCGGTGGGTCTGTCATTATGTCAGGTAGTCAACTCGGAAGCCACAGCATGACCGTATTCAGCACAGGCAATAACCGTAGCCTGACTTGCGTGCTGGCTGATTGACAACAATTGACGTTGTGCTACAACGAAGCAATCAGCAAACTCGTAAGCTTGTACGAGGTTCAAATTGTCGTTTTCAAATAAGCGTTGACGGATTCTTGATGAATCCGATGAAGGCCGTTGATAAGGAGTTGTGGGCTAGTTCCTCCTTGTACACATCGCCTGTGAGACATCCTGGAATGAACAATCTCTCACAAGGGTTTTCAAAGCTTCCAGTAACTCTTGAGATAGTTTCTCCGGCGGATTCCTGACTGCTAAAGAGCCGGTGCCGAGCGTAAACATTATTTTTCTTCTTAATGTAGAGGTTTTTAAGGATGCGTACGATGTCCTTGTGTGGAAAGACGGAGGGAAACAGACATCCGGTAAACAAACGTTTTCTGTTTACCTCTGGATCGTCAGGGCCGCGGAGTTGATGCAAACTATCGATGAAATCTTCAACAGTCCTGAGCTAAAACGAAAAAGTTATAGCAGGATCAGGCGATTCAGGTTCGGCCGACAACTCCCGTGGCCTGAACAGATATTTACCCATTTCTTGTTAAATGAATGTTAAGACCTATCGATGTGAACAGTACACTCAAGTTTGGTAGGCTTTATTTAACAAGAAAATTAATCCATCACCTGAAAACCTGTAAAAACGAACGATTAATCAAAAGGCCATCGAAGTTAGTTCATTTTAGGAGTATAGCTCAACACAGTTAACGCAGATGACCTCAAACTGAAAGGACTGGGATAGAACAAGTTGCACTAAATGAACAGACGAGACAACATGTGAGTTGTTAATTAGGTAATCAACGCGACGCGACAACTAAAGGCAGGGACACCTAGGCCGCGACACAGAAATGCGTTGCAATATGCTATTAAACTCATTTTAACTTCCTTTCATATTTGAAAAATACACAATCAGTGGCAAAAAAGTTTTAAATAGTAAACTCTTCTTGGGTAACAAAAAGAAAGAGTACCATTTTCTTAGGTCGAGCAACATAATCTCATTATGATGTGTGTTGTCCATTCAACTTCAAGTCAAATAGACCATAACATTACATTAATCACAGCAAACCAGACATGGGGTAATCGATTGAATTGATCAAAAATGAAATGTAATCGTAATCGATTACATTGCCAATTTAATCGTAATCGACGATTACGTTCGCGATTAAACTTGGTAATCTTCATCCCACATCACTGTGTGCTGAACCGCGGTTGTGGCGGCTGAGTTTCCTCCTTTGTCATCGTTTGTTATGGATATGTTTCAGGGAACGCCATTTGCCCGTTTGTCTGCGTTAAATCCAGGTAGTCCAGAGGCAAGCACAACGTTTGTAGCGACTTCACGCTTCGTTCCAGCTACCCTTCCTGTTAGCCGCCAGTAGTAACGTAGCGAGTCTAGTGAGACGTAGCAACAAAAATAACAGCTTTTCTTAAAAACTAGTTGACACATCGGCAACAGAATAGCGGGACATTACGAGGTGTAGGTTTTATTTATGTATATTTAGAGTGAACTTATGAATGTAACTGCTGGAGTAGGATATGTATATAATTAGTGCAGTAATTTATATACAGTACGTTACTTTTTTTCAGAGGAATAAGGTACTTTAATCCAAGTCAAAAGTATTTTTGCACAACACTGATAACTAACATGTCATCCTTGATCCACCAGATACTACTAAAAAAACTCAACGAAACCCGTGAGGATTTGTTGACCATTGACATTTGGTGGTATAGACAGATGCGCAGCTATACTGGCGTCACTGTTCAATTCAAATTAAAAGCTGCACAATGCTCTGCTGGCTTGCAGACGATCGTAACCCGCACTTCGAAGAAATAGTCAGCAATTTTAAAATTACTAACAAACGCATTTTCAGCGTTGCTGGACGAATGTTCAAGCCTGATAGATGTCATTCGACTGTCAAAGATTTGAAGCCTTGATGTTTATCAACTGTAACAAAGATTTTAAACATTGATCATTGTTTAATTAATATTTAAAGTGTTTGTTGCACTGGAGTAGCTGGCGAGAGGGATGGTGGTCGATTTGACTCCCCTGGCCAGCTAAATGTAAAAACCAGGCCCCCACTTAGCCTATATTTCGGTTTTAGTATTCTTTTGGCTTTCAGCAGGTTGTCTTTTTGCGTTTTTTGGAATTTTCCATTGATTTGGGGTTTTAGTATAGCCATCCACACCCGGATTCACCATTATTTCTCACTTTTTTTTCTGAGTGTTGACTTGTAGGTCACCTACAGAGGACAGTTGGCCTCTTTCAGCTAAGTTTCCCTTCTAGCTCAAACCTCTACTTACGCCACTGTTTTTTTACAGCACGAACATCTCGTTAAACAATCATTGTAAATTTTTTTCCCGTGCTTGATCTTTACAGATTAGTAATTTCGTTTATTACATTCATTAATGTCGTATGCTGTCTGAAAGCATACTTACATCAAACCATGCAAATGAGGTTGTTTTCGTTCTGAAGATGTTTCAAGACAAATGTAATCGTGATTACTTTCAATGTAATCGTAATCGATTACATTGTCATTTTCTTTATTCGTAATCGTAATCGAGCATGTGGCAAGTAATCGTAATCGATTACATTTGTGATGTAATCGCCCCATGTCTGCAGCAAACAAGTTCTGCAGATGTTGTATATAATAGTTTATGGAATACTTTTTATATTTTAAACTTGCTAGCACTATCATTTTCTTGGATTTGCATGAATAATGTGCAAACTTCACTAGTTTCAATGAAAACAAAACCTACAACAGTGAAAATTATGATAGCAATCAGGCAAAGATGTAGGCACATGAGTAACTTCAGTGTTAATCTTAAAACCAGAGTGCTGTAAAAAATGTTGCTCCGAAAGTCGTTATTTCAGTGTCATAGCAAAGAAATTTGCATGATACTTGTGGATGTCAAATTAGATGCCATGTTCATAAAATGAAGTTGCAGAAATGCATAATTGACTAATTTGGACATATGTAGTCAGTGGTCCATTATAGCATACATGCATGTAAAAGTACCATCTGGTAATACTCACTTTTTATTTTAAATAGTTTTGATTGCCTACTTCCATGATGTTTTATGTAATACATTTTGTATCCTGATTAGAACTGTAATTAATGCACTCTATGATTTTTGCAATTAGACATGAGCCCAGAACAGCAAAATAACTCTTCAAGCAGAGGTGGTTATGTTGGTGTGAAAGATCAAAGGAAGTTTTTTGTTGAAATTTGCCAGAACTGGAAAAGTACATTGGGGTCATCAAATGTGGAATGGTTGGTCAAGAACTTTCTACTCAAAGGAACGTCGGATGCAGTAAATGGACCGATTGCCCCAGAAGAGTTGTACAAAGATCATGTGGATGGCTTCAAAGTATACAATTCTGACGCAAACTTGGTTGCACTCAACTCTCATTTATTTCTTAAAAAAGATGATCAGTTGCATTGGTATACTTATCGCTTGCATGATGAGCGACCTGAAGATGAGCTGCTGGATGAACAGGAAGAAGAACTACCTGCTGCCATGCACTGGATGCTTCCATCAAAATGCTTTTTGGGAACTTGGGATGCATTAATATATGACACAGATGTAAAGCAACGACTTTTGAACTATGCATGCACTAGCCTCAAATTTGCTGAGCATGGTGTTGATCAAAAAATAGTCTCGTGGAATAGAGTAATACTTCTTCACGGACCTCCAGGAACAGGAAAAACTACGCTGTGTCATGCTCTTGCACAAAAACTTGCAATACGCTTGTCACACAAGTTTAAAACCGCCTCTATGCTGGAAGTAAATAGCCACAGTCTTTTTTCCAAGTGGTTTTCAGAAAGTGGAAAACTGGTGATGAAAATGTTCAAAAAGGTAAAAGCGTCTGTAATTGTTTCATAGCTCTTTTAGTTATTTCCAACAAGTCCAATTCTTGCAGCTTTTTGTAATGCTTTGCAATTCTGTTATTTTCGGTCAGAATTTCTGAAAATATAGGTTAATGAGCACTACTACGGTGAGTTTTAATACAACTGTGAGACAAATGACCGAAATGTTTTAGTGACCATATTGTATCAGCAAATAAATGATCGAAATGTCTCAGCGAAAAAAACATGTCGTTCGCATGTGCGACATCACGGAAAAACAACCAAACATACAACTAGGGTTGTATCAACCGGATAACGGAGAGTTTTTTTGCTATCGGATATCCGAATATATTTCTGTCGGTTAACCGGATCGAAAGTAACGTTACTAGTGAGGTTTTAAACGCTCTACAGATCGTCAAATTCACTATGAAGCTCACTATCCAGCCCGCTTCTGTGGAAGCAGAAAGGGCATTCAGTGCATGTGGACTCTTTGCTACGACTCCACAGTCGATACGTTGTGCTTCATACGAAATGCGTTGCCAAAGCAGTGAATGTTAAAAATGCATGGTTTTCGTCATATATGCAGCGCTAGTTTTAACCCGATTTGACCGGTTGCCCCTCAGGCGCCCCGCGCTATCCCTACTAACCGACGCAAACTCGCTGCTTGTGTAGTGCCGGCGCGCGGGTCCACATTGCGTAGAATCCGTTGCTAACGAAAATCAAAGTGAACTGCGCGATTTTTAATGCCCCCATCATAATTCGTTTTTGTAATGTTATTGTTACAATGTTGATTATTTTACTGTAATGTGTAGCCTGTTTTTTTAACTACACATTGTTAATGTAAAGAGGGTTTAAGTTTTAAAGCTGTTTTCCTTTTTGTTTATAAAATCGCTTTGTATTTGGCAGATCAAGTGTGAAATACGGTTCGACAGTTGTTGCCGTTTCAGTAGTCAATTCTGAAGCTTTAAGTTTAGTTCGTAATTGCAAATGTGGGCTTCTGGTCAGTCTTATTCAATTTCTATACATCTTTCGTGTTACAAGGGAAAGGATTTTTTAACCTTTTCCGGGATATTCAAAACTTGTTCAAATAACGGTTTGCACTCTTTTAACCGGTGGTCTCTTAACCGGGTTTCACTGTAACCATTTTACACGTGTAGAGTATATATTGATATTTGATAGGCAGGTATAGGACTGGAGTTTTTATAATTTACCAGTCGATTTTGGGCTATCTATTTAAGAATGTTCTTTTTCTGTAAATAAGCTAAATACCATGAGTCAAAGGCCAAGTGACTTAGGCCAAAAACATTGAGTGACAGGCAAAAGAGGGCTATGAGGGAAAAAAGGCTGAAGCTGAGCAAGAGGATAGTGCGTTGGACAAGTATTTTAACAGAGTTATCTCACACTATTAAGAAAAATCTTTAGAAGAGCAACACCGCAGTGAAAATTGTGACAACGTAAGCAGCCAGACTGATATGTTATGCCAGATAGCCAAAGGGGTGGCTTATGTACAAGTGAGGTAAGTCATTTCGCAATTGTTGAGTCTAACAAAAAAGAAAGTTGGTCCACTAGTGCATCTAATGAGTCTTACGAGCACGAAAATTCAAAATTTGCCGGAACCATTGGATGGACAAACGATCCTGCCTCATGGCCAGGTGTCATTAATCGGAATGTTAGGAGCTATTTAATCCAAATAGAACCGTCCACAATCACAACAGAATTTTCACCACAAACGAGAGTGATAGGACGGTATTAGTGTCACTGCAAAAGAGTACTGCCAAATGGTGAAACGGTAAGTTATCCATGTCTCGACGGCACTCTTTCGGGCCTAGTTTTCTCACAGCACTGACCTCTAACATTATGATTTGATGCCCCCCTAAAAATATCTGCGCTCACCACTCAGTGGGGTCCCGCAAAAGTACTTCCAATCGCGACCTGCACTTGCTAATGCCGGCCCTGTCCACATTTGTATGTTTATAATGAAACTGCGCATTTAATTTATCAAGAAAATCTCACGAAATCAATTGTCCAACAATTAGCGGTTATTATCCGGTAACCGGTTAGCTAAAACACAAATATCCGGATATATCCGTTATCCGTATAGTAAAAATTATTGATATCCTAACTAACCCCTACGTACAACAGTATATCCAATATATGTGCAATAAAACCTCAATAGTGACATTGAAGTCCAGACAAAACAGTGTGTTTCCTTCCAGATTACAAACATCAGTTGGTACCAAAAGCAGTCGACATACGAAGGTGTGAAAAAAGCACCACGAGAAGCAGTTTTAACTGACTTTGGCTATCACCAGGCAATGGGTGTCGAAACGACACCTTGGTCGTGGTAAAAAGAGGAATTTAAAGTGAAAAAGATCATTTAACTTTCAAAACAGTGTAACAAAATTGCACCAAACATTTTAAGAAGAAATATGAATTTTAGAAGTCAATGAATCTTAAACTCACCGGATGTGTAACTGTCGTAAAAATTGAATTAATAGCTCACTCTGTCTCGAAAACCACACCTCGGCAATTCTAGTGTTAATGTCTTTCGCACCTCCTTAAGCATGTCAGAAGCTGTGACCAGTGTTTGACTAATGGAAAAGAAAACGCATGCGAACATATCAAGTGCTGTGAAAAAGTAAAATCCAGTCGAAATATTGCCAGCAAGCTTAATGCAAATTGAAGTGATGTCAAGTAAAGTAAAACACCAATTTAAACATTTTTTATTCTGAACCATGTAGTTGCTCATTTGTGACGACTTAGTCGTGAACTGCTGCAATACCAGAAGAGAAAGAAAGAACCAGTGCAATCGGAGTTATAGTCCAGAAAGTGCAATAATTTTCCTTTTTTAAGCATCAATCCAATCTGCATTTTGAAGTTGGTTGCGCTTTTAAAGCAAACAAGCATTGCTGTTTTTCCACTTGTTTGAGCAGTGCAGCTTCTAATTGCGTGGTCGATATTGCAGTAACGCTGTTCATTTCGAGTTTTGCGGGTGATCACTGATCGACCACGTTCTGTGGAACGTACTTGAATGATATTGCTTTGCGCAGGTGGAAGAGTTACTAGAAGACGAAAACCATTTGGTATGTTTGCTCATTGATGAAGTCGAGAGCTTGGCTGCTGCCCGGGCGGCAGTCACAGGCGGCACGGACCCATCAGACGCCGTGCGCGTTGTCAATGCTTTGCTCACGCAGATAGATCGGTTGAAACACTACAAAAATGTGCTCATTCTGACCACGTCGAACGTCACCGGCAAGATAGATCTAGCGTTTGTGGATCGCGCCGACATCAAATTCTTCATCGACTTTCCATCGGCCAATGCCATCTACGCGATTTACCGATCCTGTTTGGACGAACTTGCACAAAAAAGTATCATCCACCCGCGGGAAGCCCTGCATCCGAACCCATCCCAGTTAAACGAGCACTTGACCGAAGACCAGATGGAATCGTTGCAGCTCTGGGAAATTGCACAATCAAGCGTATCCTTGAGTGGGCGAACGTTGCGCAAGCTGCCATTCCTGGCGCACGCCGCAAACCCCCACTCCTGCCCTGTGTCGCAAAAGCAGTTTTTGGCAGATCTCGCTGATGCAGTCAAGTTTCAGTTTGATCAGCGAAAGCATTTGGCTGATGCGCAATGAAATGCTCGTAACAGATTTGGACCGTGTATGCTTTTGGGTCTTAAATGAAACTTAACCGCGTAAGCTTAGGTTGATACATCTGTAATAATGCGTTCCATTATCTTGGTGCTTACGGGAAAGCTTGCACATGCAAATAAACGATGCATTGCGCACGAACTTACAGTAAATAGTTTTGCACGCGTTGAAATGTAGCCTGTGTTCTATATTGTAGGCCGTGCATAGTCCGTTGCAAGCATATGCTGCTTTGAGCCACTGCCCTTTCACCCAGTCATGAATTCAATTTCGCGGTTGTTGACGAAATGCTTGCAAAGCTGCCGTCTCTAAACCTCATTGGCATTTCATATAACAAATCCTACAAACGGCACCTCTAGTCATTTTAGTTCGCATGTTGGTCAAGATCCTTCCCATGGCTCTTGTTGACGCCCAATTTCCTGTGCAGCAGTTCCCAAATTTTGTTGCCGGCGTGGGCAAACGCTTTTTTTCTACCTGTTTTAACGGAGGATCTGATGCCCGTAACTGCGACTGAATCGACGGGACCCCGACCAAACGTGCTTCAGCTGCTCTTGCGTATTGCAAAGCAAGGTTTTCTTTTTGCCTTGCTATGGAATGAAAATGTATTTTAGCGATCTTCACAGATGTTTCTTGGCATTCTTTTGTGTTTTTTTTTTTACTGTAGACGCAATGTAAGATATCGGTTTGTTGCGTTTGTCTACCAGTTCTAGTTGCTACGTTATTTTGCGTCGCTTTTGCATAAAAACCTATAAGAGTTGTCCGCTTACTATTGTTGCGCGTCTGTTTCAGTGTGAGCTATGAAACAAGCGTAAATACAGGGGTGTTTACTGGCCACTGTTTTTTTTTTATATATCGTGACTACCCAACTTTTATTGACAAGGATCGGATGCTTTTTCAAAATTAACGCATGCAGGGAAGTGTGATAAAATTCAGCAAGTTGTGGAAATTGCGACTTCTGCAGATCGGAAAAGACAACATTATGAAGCCCCTAGGTGCGTCACAAGTGCGCAACTGCCACTATATAAGATCTGGGTAATACATGTTTAAATATTGGGTACTATAAGCGAACTCATGTGTCATCAATACAATAGGTGCAGAGTAAGAAATATTTGTAGTGTTAAACACTGTATCAGGCAGGGGGGCGATAACACCCCCAAAAATACTTGCGAAATTGACTTTATTCACCATGATTTTGTAAAATTCGGAAAACAGCATTCACGATATAAGGCCATTGTGCCGTCCACGGTGGAAAAATCTGGTTTTTAATGATTTCGCGACAATATCATAGTGCAATGGTTTTGAAGGAAAGCTCGCGCTACGTTGGTAGAAGCAAAAAATTAAAAATACAGTAGATTTTTGTTGGAAGATTGTTCGGAACAATACGTGAAAATCAAATGCCAAAAGTCGTGTTCACTTCTGGCGAAATTGATGCTGTTTTGAATTTGCTAAAGAAAAAAGGTGATGCAATGAGTACCCGCTCTTTTGCATTAATGTAAGACCGAAGAAAGCTCCCATTTCACAAAACGCTAATAACGTCGATCTGACCATTTGAAAATCCACTTTATTCAGAAAAAAATAAACGCAAAAAGTGCGTGAATGGTGGATTGTGCAGATAAACAAAAAATTACCGATTTTAAATGTGCAGTTTGAGTTTAGCCATCATGGGTAAATTTCTAGCGGTCATCCTGTTTTAGAGAAAAACTTCAGGTGTTCTCGGTCTTGTTTTATCAAAGTTCAGTCTCGCTCAAAATTTTCATTCTCGATTTTAGCCTCAAATTTCAGTTTACTATATGTCTTAGTTTCAAAAGCTTTATTATTTTCAAATATTTGTCTCGCAAAGCTAGTGTTTTATTCCCTGAAAAGCTTTTCATTTATGTGTAAAAAGTTTAGTTTACTTTTCCAAGTAAACCAAAACTTGAATCACAACAAAAAACATTTCCAAATACTGTAGCTTACACTTCTCCAGCTGAAAGTAATGATTGCCCATGAGCAAGCACACGTTTCAAAATATTTTTGATTATTGTTGGACATTGAAAAATGAGCTTGGGTTGATTTTGCTTTAAAAAGCTTGATTCGTCTTGTTTTGTGTAGCTTCTTGCTAAAGAAAGGACTCCAACATTTAGCAGCAATAATCCTGGAGTGTGAAATTTAGTGGTAAAGTTGATTTGTTAGCTCGACCTTCGTAAAGCTCGTTATACAAGGCATTGAAACTTTACTGCTGTTTAGTTTCGAATCTGTAATATATTTAATGTGGCAATTGCTTCGCAAATACAGTAGTAACAAATATGTAGCAACATTGCACGGTAGGAAAACAAGCTTCATGAAATCCTCTGTACCTTTCAGATGCAGCAAGTGACCTGAGGTTCGTCTTTTCGTTATATCTGCGTCTTACCAGATGCATCACAAATGCAGTATTTTTGGCTGCTTTATCCCTAACAATTTTATGGTTTACCAAGAAAAATGCATGTGTCTTTACTGAGTGATTCAATATATTTTACTGCTTAGAAACGTGCAATATTTCGTAGTACAGTAATATGTTTTCTTCGCTTTGTTTATTGCCGAGTGGCATGAATACTCCAGTAAATTAGCATGGCAATTTCGCAAAAGTAATTATTGCTGCACAACACTTTTCTAAGACAAAGAATGACTTCTGTCTCCCGCAGGTGGTGCGTAAAACAAAGTGCAAGTACATCATACCGCTTTCACTGGGATTTTGTAAGGTTTTACGCCTTTACTGGGGTTGTATAAGGTTGGTTTATCCGATAAGTACGGTTTCTTATCAGGATAACTATTAACCGGATAACCGTGAATATTTTTGCTATCCGATATCCGGATATTTATCT